>Ga0209409_1002578_pt1 | contig 13208 bp, 10 predicted proteins | sample AD_JPNMR1_MetaG_FD_184424 | JGI IMG/M metagenome (GOLD analysis project Ga0209409, IMG submission 184424) | Active sludge microbial communities of municipal wastewater-treating anaerobic digesters from Japan - AD_JPNMR1_MetaG (SPAdes) (version 2) | ecosystem: Engineered > Bioreactor > Anaerobic...
TATTCTGGGATACAGTTCTTAGAGAGTCTGTACCAGATAGTTATGCGGATCTAGGGTTCCAAACTACATCTACTAATCCATGTGGAGAAATACCTCTGTGCCCATATGATAGTTGTAGACTACTAGCTATTAATTTATATAGTTATGTTATAAATCCTTTTACTAAAAATGCATATTTTGATTTTGATTTATTTAAACAACATGTATCATATGCACAACGTATAATGGATGATATTGTTGATTTGGAAATAGAAAAAATTAATCAGATTTTAAATAAAATAGATAATGATCCTGAACCACTAGATATTAAAATAACTGAAAAAACTTTATGGAATAAAATTAAAGAAAAAGCTATACAAGGTCGTAGAATTGGCATAGGTATTACTGGAGAAGGTGATATGTTAGCTGCTTTAGGTTTGCAATATGGTAGTGATGAAGCTATGGATTTTAGTGAAGAAGTTCATAAAACTTTAGCTATCAATGTATATAAATCATCTGTCAGATTAGCTAAAGAGAGAGGTGCATTCCCTATATTTGACATTGAAAAAGAAAAAAACAATCCTTTTATTAATAGATTATTTTTTATAGATCCAGAATTAAAAGAAGAAATGATAAAATATGGTAGAAGAAATATTTCTATGCTTACTATAGCTCCTACTGGTAGTGTGAGTATATTAACACAGACTACTTCTGGCATAGAACCAGTTTTTTCTATTATGTATAAAAGACGTAGAAAAGTAAATCCTAATGATAAAAATGCTAAAATATCATTTATTGATAATCAAGGTGATGCATGGGAAGAATATAATGTTTTTCATCCTAAATTTTTAATTTGGTTAGAAATAAATGGATATGATATAAATGATATAATATCTAATTTTTCTGATGATAAAATAAATGAATTAATACAACTATCACCATATTACCATGCTACTAGTTCAGACATAGATTGGGTATCTAAGGTTAAAATGCAAGGTAGAATACAAAAATTTGTAGATCATAGTATATCAGTAACTATTAATTTACCTGAAAATACAAAAGAAGATTTAGTAGATACATTATATCGTACTGCATGGGAATGTGGATGTAAAGGCATAACTGTTTATAGAGAAGGCAGTAGAAGTGGTGTATTAGTATCCAATAATAATACTAAAAATGAATTTAGTGAAACATCTGCACCAAAAAGACCAAAAAAGTTAGAAGCTGATGTTATACGTTTTAAAAATTTAAGTGAAGAATGGATAGCTGTTATTGGTATTCTTAACAATAGACCTTATGAAATATTTACTGGCAAAGCTAATCATTTATATATACCTAAAGATGTTACTAAAGGATATGTGATAAGAGAAAAAGATGCTTCTATGCAACATGCTCGTTATGATTTTTTATATTGTGATAAAAATGGCAATGAAGTAGTTATTGATGGATTATCAAATGCTTTTAATCCTGAATTTTGGAATTATGCTAAATTAATATCAGGTATATTAAGACATGGTATGCCTTTATTTAAAGTTGTTGAATTAATAGATAATCTAAAATTTGATAATGATAATATAAATACATGGAAAAAAGGTGTTATTAGGTCATTAAAACGTTATATACCTGATGGTACTAAAACAGGAGATAAATGCCCACAATGTGGTGCTGAAAATTCTTTGCAATACAAAGAAGGATGCGTTACTTGTGCAAGTTGTGGATATTCTAAATGCGGATAAATAAAATTTATCCACATTTAAATATATTTTATTTTAAAATTAGTTTTCATCATCATATTGATGAAATATAGCAGCACATTCGCATTGTAAATGATTTGCTACTGCACGATCAAATTCTATAAATTCAACTTTGTCATAATCAGGATAAACATCAAATAAAACTTCCCATGCTTCTTCCTCACTAAATGGCTCATCATCAACTACCATAATGGATATTGAATCATCTAATGACCTTCTATACGCTAGTACTTCTTTACCATTTGAACTTCCAATTGTTGCTGATCCTAAAAAATCTTTTTCTAAAATTTTCATAATTGTTGTTTTTTAAAATTGTCATACAAATATACAAAAAATTTTTGACATGGCAAAATTTATTTTACTTTTAATGAATAAAAATAAAATTAATAAATATTAAATTTTAATATATAAGAAAATAAAAATTATATATTTATTTTATTATATATTTTTTGAAATCGTTGCCATCTATCATCTAAACCATTATATCCACCATTTATTGCTCTAGTAACTTTTTTGCAAATTTCATATTGATTAGCATTATCTATAATAATATTATTTATTTTTCTATAATCCCAATAAAAAAATGCTGTTAATACTAGCAAATCATTGTCTTTTAATATTAAATCAGGATTATTTATTATATCTTTATTCTTTACCCAATTAGCAAATAATATATAATTATTTTTGCCAGTCAATTGTATAGGCCCTCGCCCCCTATATCTCCAGCCATCACCACTAGCTTCATCTCCATTGCACATACGATTTGCATAAATTTTATTAGCAATTTTCTCGGGTTTATATTCATATTTTTTAGCTTCTTCTAATGTTTTAAAATATTTAGGAAATACTTGCAATAAACGTTTTGCTGAGTAATTTAAATTTTCTTCTATATATTTCATATTACCACTCTCATGATTTACTTGTGATAAAAAATGAGCTAGCCGCAAAGGAGTATTTATATTATATTTATCACAATATTTTGCGAAATATGAATAATATTTTGCATTTATAAAAGACGATGCTTTTACTAATAATTCATCTGTTGTCATAATAATTAAATTTTTTTTATTTTACTTTAATGATATCACTTAATATATCATTATTTATATTACTAATAGGTGTTGATATAGGAATAGTTACATCACCAGATATTGTATGCACATGTGAATTTATTAATCCTATTATAATATTTAATGCTTTTATTAAATCTTCACCTTTAACTAAATGTTTTATTAAATTATCACCACCAATATTTATGTCTTCACTATCTATTATTATCTTATCTCCTTTTATATTAATATCATTTTTAACATTAATATTACATTTGCCATCATTTGTTATTTCTATGATGTTACCATTATTATTTTCTATTTTTATATTGTCATCATTATCAATAGTTATTGTATTATTTTTTATGTTTATAATAAAACCATCTTTTTGTGTATAATATATTTTAATATTTTCATCAATGTCATAGCTATATATATGTGCATTTTCATAACTATCTTTTATATCATCTATTATTTCTTGTTGTATATTTTCAACACTATAATATTTAGGTGCATATATGTTATCATTGTCAAATTTAACATTTACTATAGTACCTACTTTAGGCACAGATATATTACCACACCCATCTCCAGCAAATTCTATATTACTTATAGGATATGCCCAAGGCAAGTCTTCAACATCTATATCATCAAATAATCCAAATATTCTTACTTTTGCCCTAAATTCATGCTTTGGATCATCAGCATCTTCTACTATACCCACCCATTCTCTATTTGATAAACTATTATTATTTAATATATCTTTAATTGTAACATTCATATTTATATATATTTTTAAATAGACGGATTTCCGCTAAATTCATAATTATTATTAAAAATATTACCCATATTTTTGCGATCGTTTTCCTTTGCTTTACTAAAATCATCTTCACTTTGTCCGTTTATCAATAAATCTTCTTTTTGTTTCATTTTAATTGTATTTTTATTTATTTGTTGTTTGCCATATTCAACAATATTAGATACAGTATTTTCCATATTTGTTAATGATAATCCATATACATTGCCCATTAACATTTTTGATACATATGTATTAGTAATGTCTTTAAGTTTATTTTCTAATACTTTTTGCGCATCTACATAATCACCTCTGTTTAATTGACTATTTGATGCTGATTGATAATTACGTGTATCTTCAGATAAACTAATATCTAATAAATATGAACTACTATCTATATAAACTTTGCCTACTTTAATTTTTATATTTTGTGTAGTCATATCATCATAATCACTATTAGATAGTTCGTCAGCAAAAGGCATACTATCCTCATCTAATAACATAAATTCACATAAACTGCATTTAAACATAATTTGAGGATATTGTTCATTTAGCCATCCTATAGCTTCATTAACAGATAAATATTTATTTGATATACTACCAGCAATATTATCCATCATTAATTTTGAGCTTTTTTCTATATCTTTTTTATAATCTTCTAATGTCATATCATAATTATTAGTATTTATATTAGTTATCATTTTATTAGTTGATGACAATAAATCTGTTTGATTATATATATCTCTTTTATTATTATATAAACTAGTATTTACATTTCGTTTTAATTGTCTTAAATCACTTAATGTTATTATCATACTAAATTTTCGCATATTATCAGGTAGCATCCATCGTTGATATATGCCATCCCACACTACTTTTCTATAAAGTTCTTTTAGCATACTTATTTTTAAATCTATACCTTCTAATGTTTCTATTGTAATATAAGTGTCATTTTTTACTCTCATACCATCACTTATATTCATATCATATAATTTGTCTAATCCTGATAATTTTTGAAAATGCCACGGAGCTTCATTTGATATTATATTTAATATTTTTATGAATTCTATTAGTAAATTTGCCCTATTTTTTTCATTTATTGATAGTAAATAATGAACAGCAGAATTTATCTCACTACCATCCATCAATAATCCACCAGGCGCCTTTTCATAATTAATGTCTTGCATATATGTTTTTTCATCAAAATCAAATTTTATATCAAAACCAATATACGTAGGATCTTGATAATCTAATACATACAATTTGTTATCTATACTATTACAGCCCCCTAATAAAAAATTTTTCATTATCAACCCATCACCACTGCTATCATAATTTTTCATAAATATTATATTAATTTATATTATTTATTTTTGGCCATTCACGTCTTGTTAATACTAATTTTTCAGTAAAATTAGATAAATTACTTATAGTAGTAGGCATATTATATTCTATACTAAATCCTTTTACTACATAAAAACCACTATAAAATCTATCAATTACTATCGTATTTGCATTATCAGATGTTAAGTCACCAGCATCTTCTATATCTATATCTTTATTCATTTTTTTCATTCTCATCAAATCTCCAGTAATGAAAAATAATGCTGGTATAGGTTCATATTTATATATATTTAAATTAAATTTATTTAAATCAGCTTCTATATATAATTTTTCTAATTCTATATTATTTATAAAATTATGTACGCTAGCATATATATAGTTAGTATGCATATTATCAGAATAATGTATGCCTAGATATTTATATAATTGCTGATCATTATAGTCATCATTACCATCACGCCCTCGTAATACTGTTTTATCATCAGATAAATTTTTTGTTATTAATGTAGTTGATTGTATCATCCACTTTTTTCTGTTATCATGGTCATAAAATATAACATTAAAAGCATATCCATATTTTTTATTTATTGTAACAGAATTGTTTATTGGTCTAAATGATTTAATAAAAAAATTACTTTTGTCTTCAAAAATATGATTAGTTAAACATTTTTTTGTTAGAAATTTTGATATGCTTTCACCATAATCATTTTTTGACATAGTATTCTCAGCTAATGCATCTAGCACAATACCATTATCTTTTATCATCATATTAACATTAACAAAATTTAAGTTATAATATATATCAATAAAACAAGTATAAAAACTATCTATATCTTTCCATGCATGCTCACATACATTCTTAATAAATGTTAATTTATTATCATATGCACATATCCATTTCATATTATCATTAGTATAATCTTCATTAGTAGCAAATCCTAAATCTAACATTTTTGCTATATTTTCCATCACTTCATATGATGTACCATCAATAGCAAAATTTTCACAATCATATAAATGCGGTATATATAAAATGCCTTCTATATTTATTGTCATAAATCTGCCTTCTTGTGTTGCCCCACTAGAATTTGAATCTACACTTGTTATTAAATAATCATTACGTATAGGTTTAAATAAATTATCTCCACCTCTTATAAATATACTAACTATATCACCATCTTTTGGAAAACTATTAGATAAAAAGTCGGCAGTACTATTCATGATAATTTTTAAATAAAGTCTTGGTATAATATCATTTTGATCTATTGTCATCTTTATTATTTCAGCAGGCTGAAAAATATAATTGTTTATTTGCACATGCGGAAATACTACTCCTCTTTTTTCTATATCTTTACCAAAATTTTCATATCCACTAAAGCCACCATAATCATAATCTTTCATTTTAATTTCTTCTAACTTGATTTTAGAAGGGAATTTTACAGTAATAAAGTCAGACATAATTTTTAAATAAAATTTTTTATATATTATTTTAATTTTTTAATTTTTGATATTAATTTTTCTTTTGATAACGGCATATCATCATCAATAGTTTTTTCTGTTACATTAGGGCCTAGTATTATACCACCATCTTCAGTAAACATTAACTCAACATCACCTTCTTTTGCATAATTAGGCGGTAATTTACTTTGATTTTCATAATCACTAATAGTATCACCTTTATTTATTATATTACTTTTATTTGACATTTTATTATATTGCTTTCTTATTATATTTGAAGGATTTTCTTCCTTTTCTGATTTACTTATAAAATTATCAATATTATTAACATCAGGTAATATTAAAACATCACCACCTTCTATAGTAAAAGGATTTGATATCTCATTTGCTTTTAATAATATTTCTAATTTACTTATATCACCATATTTTACTTTAACTACTAAGTCAGGTCTCATTGTAAAATCATCTGGCACAACACATATATCATTTATAATAAAATCATCATTTTTTAATACTTGTGATGTCAAATCTATTATGCTATCACCATCTTTATCGATAATAGGTTTAGCATCAACTGTTTTAGGAAAGTTTATCATAACTATTTTTGTTTATTTGTTTTATAATATCCTAATTCCATATTTCTTGCTAAATTAGTGCCATTATCCATCCATGTATTATATGCTTTTACACCAGATTCTTTTATATCATTCCAGTCAGCTTCTTTTAAATATGATATATTTGATTTTTTTATTTCATCAGTGCGTTTGCCATCAATAATATTACCAGTATTCTTATCAACTTTGCTTTCTACATTACCAGCAAGATTTTTCTCTAATCCATCAGGCAATGTATATATTCTGCCTGCACCTTTATTAAACATTGACTCAACACCATATCTATCTCTACTCATAGCATGTTTTAATTTAACAGTTATTGTCAATTCAGTAGGAAAATCATCAACGCCCATTTCCCCACCAAATTTAAAATCACAACCATCACATATTAAATTACCTATCATCATTATCGGATTGAGAGGATTGCCTATAACTAAATGCCAAGGGCCTGTAGGCTCACCTGTTAATAATGCTCTAAATCCATGAAACATAGGTGCATGACCACCAATTTGGGCTCTCATTGCGCCACTAAATCCTGCATTTGCTATTGATTTTAATGTACCTAATGGGTCTGATAGTAAATTATCAAATAAACTAGACAATCTATTGCCTATGCTAGCAAATGAATCTATTAGTACTTCACCAAATTTAACAGGATTGCCAGAATACCAAGCTGCCATACCTCGCTTCCACGGGTATGAAGCACTGCCACCTAAATATCGTTGTGAACCACCCCAAAAAGCACCTACACCATATGTTAATAATAAAAAATTAGATATAATATCTAGCATTGCAGCCTTTGGATTAATGCCACCAATAGAACGCATAACATAATGAAAATTTAAACTTATTTCTTGATTAAATTCTAAGGGAGGTACTCTTCTATAAACACTGTCTATTCTATTAACAGGCCCTAGTATTCTATTTGCATAAGGCCCGTCTGCATAAGGATCGGGAGGAGCATCTGTGCGTAATGCACCACCTAGTTGAGCTTCTCCTGTTAGTACGCCCATTGATTTACCTAATTTACCTAATAGTCCTGGCATGTTATTGGCATCATTTGCGTCTCCATAATTTTCTGTATTAGGTTCAGTATTTGCTTTTAATTCTTCCCACGGCATATTAACACTAAAAGACATTATATTCTCAAAAGTATTACCTGTTTCTGCTCCCATCCATGTTACTGCTTGTGCAATAGGAGGTGCTTTAGTAAACTCATCCCTTTGGGGAGTATCGGGAAGGTTCATTACATCTTTATCATCTATAGTTTTATAATTTATCTTTTTTGTTTTTCCATTTTCTTTTATAGTATCTTGCACTGTTTGTAATTTATCACCTAGATCATCATTATAAAAAGGAAAATCTAATGAGTCATATGCAGGCACTGCATATCTTCTTAATGTTATTAAGTAATTATTTGGTATCTTACCAAAGTATTTACAATAAGCAAAGTCGCTATAGTAATATGGTGTAGTTCCTCTTTTATTTGCTTTGCCAAATTCTATTAATTTTTGCACTGTAGGTTCCTTTGATGGATTTATATTATTTCTACCCATCCATTCATTACCAGATAGTTCATAATTATAATCTTCGTACCATCTACGACGTCCTTCTTTATCTAGTAAACTATTCATTTTGCCATTATCATAAGCACCTTTTAATGTAACTATAGCAAATGAGTTCATAATAGAAGGTACTCCTTTAAAATTATCTTTATTAGGATCTAATTTTTCTTTTGGTGTATATATACCGACAGTACTGTCTGCTATTTGGTCTGAATTATAAGGGTCTATATATATAAATTCAGAATTGGTGGCATCGGTACTTACTGACTTTATTAATTTTGGGTCAGTTTGATGGTCTTCTGTCATAATTAAATTGCTTTTATTCTATATATAAATTTTTTTAAATATAAAAAAACTCCTACATTTATTAAATGTAGGAGTTTTTAGTTGTTATTATTTAATAATTGACTACACTATAGAAATAGGATTACCTGCACTATCTCTTGGCACATCTACATAAAATGTAAAATATTGTGTTTGTGGATAGAATCCTGCTTCTACTAATGCGTATCTACTCTTAACAGCAAGTTTTGGTGACATTGTATTAGAATCAATAGTTTCTATACTTTCTGCTATCATATATACACAGAATTTAAGACCTGGCTCATCATCAGCACCTTTTCTACCTACTAATACTCTTGTATCATTCCAAGCCATATTAGGATCGATATATACTGTCATATCCATAAAAGTGCCTATTGGTGATAAGCCACTAGTTGTTTGGTCAATAGTATTTGGCAATGGTGCCATTTGAAATCCAGCTGAATCTTTTAATATACTACCAATTTGTAAGTTAGTAACTATGAAATTAGCAGGCCCTCTACGACCTCTCTGATATATAATACCAGCAGCTGCTAATATCCTAGATTGCAACCTTCTTTGTAAGGTAGTTTGATTTTCAAAATTACCATAATTTGTATAACAAGGAATATTCATAGATATAACATTATCAGTCATACCTAATGCTTTAAATGTTCTATTACCAGTATTATAGTTGGGATCTAATGATAAGTTAAGATTTTGCCCTTCAGATTCACAAAATTCACTGTGATTGCTCCAACCTAAAGCAAATGCTCTATATAAGATATGTTTGTTAATACTTTGTGATAATTCATTAACACAAGCATTTTTTACCATTGATACAACATCATAGTTCCATTGACGACCTAAATCTTGTATCTGTTCAATAGTAACACCAGCATTCACTTGTACGGTAGCAGCATTAACAATTTTACTAAATGTTTGCAATCCTAATGTGCGTGGATATGTTTGCTCACCAACACCTCTATCCATAGGATTATAAGGTACTAATGGATTAACATAATTACCACTCCAATCATAATCATCATTAGGGCCTGCTCCTGAAAATCCTTGTATATGATTTTCATATGCACTAACTAATGATACATCAACACCTTTAGTATATTCTGATTCGCCAGGAGTTGTGCTATCACTCCAACTAATTGTAAATGTATTACTATTATCATTTTTAAATACATCAGCAATAGTAATACCTTGTGTTGTTTTAGATGTTATTTGTACAGGGCTATTAGTATTTCCTTTTGTGGTGACCACTTCATTATGTTTTAATACCCTAAATATAGGATATGCATTTATACGAGATTTTCCAACATATATTAAATGTAATATATTAGTACCATCAGTTGCTTCATAGTCTTTGCCGACAACATAATCACCTTTTAAATTTGCTTTTATTAATATTGGATTTTCTGCGTAAGGGTCTGTAGGATTTGAAGGTATTTTACCCCCACTATATACATAGTCCATATACACAATAGACATCGTAGGGTTTGACATTGGTATTGTTGATACTATATCAAATCCGTGTGTTTGTGCTGCTGTTTGTATTGCGATAGGCAAGGTAGAAGGAAATTTATCACCTGATCCAGCCTTTGTCCTATCATAAAAATTGGCCATCCCGCCATTACCAGTCATTGCAGGTACTGCGTTACCCATGCCAGGCACATTTTGTAAACCTATCATTGGGTATGCTATACTAAGTGGATTATATGATTCATATAACATATGATTATGTGCATACACACTTAACCATTTTAGTTTGTTTTTATCTGTTATACCTGTTTTTTCTTGTAATCCGGGAGCCCATTCTTCATAAATTTTTTGTTCGTTTAAAATTCCCATATTTTTAAAATTATTTTTTTAAATAATCTAGTCCTGATAAAGCATTATCTACCATATTTTTGTATTCAATATCAAAAGATTTAACATCATCATTATTGATATTATTTTTTACTGATTCATTAATATGTTGATTTTTGCTATAATTATTATTTAGCAGGTCATATCTAGACACCCAGAAATCTCTAATTTGGTCATCTGTATTTAATACATAAAAATGACTTTGCTTTCTAATTAATTCTTTAATATCAGGACTAGCATTTTCCCATAGTTTTTTAACAGACGCTGGCATTCTTTTGATATATTTATCTTCATCAATAGTTTTTTCATTCAAGTCAAATGAAGATATACCTTCATTTACTTTTTGGCTATAATTATCATCAAATGCCATATCCACTTTTTCTTTTTTAGTGTCTGCAGTACGCATATATTCTATCTTATTTGTTTCATCTAATAAATTTGGAATATAACTATTATTAATTATACTCTTATCTATTTTTTCTTTTTGAATAGCATTTATTAGATTATCTATATTTTCATTTAATTTATCTATATCATTATATTTATTATAAATATCTTCTTTTATTGTTTGTTCAGAATATTTTGATTTCCTACGATATTTATTACGACCATCTTCTATATTAAATCTATTATTCTCATTAACAAGTTCATCATCTATATAATTACCAAGTTTATTAAGTTTTTCTACTAACTCATTGTCTATAAAGTCTTGTGTTCTATTAACTTCATTAACAAGTTTATCATCTATAAAACTACCAAGCTTATTAAGTTTTTCTACTAACTCATTGTCTATAAAGTTTTGTGTTCTATTAACTTCATTAACAAGTTCATCATCTATATAATCACCAAGTATATTAAGTTCTTCTACTAACTCATTGTCTATAAAGTCTTGTGTTCTATTAACTTCATTAACAAGTTCATCATCTATAAAACTACCAAGCTTATTAAGTTTTTCTACTAACTCATTGTCTATAAAGTCTTGTGTTCTATTAACTTCATTAACAAGTTCATCATCTATAAAACTACCAAGCTTATTAAGTTTTTCTACTAACTCATTATTAATAAAATCTCTTGTATTATCAATAGTTTTTTCCAATCTATTAATATTTTCGGCAATATAATTTAGATACTCAATAATATTATCATCATTACTTGCCTTACTTGTGTTATAAGTTCTATTAAATTTGTTATTTATATTATTAATAGATTCTTGCAAATCATTTAATTTGCTAGTTAAATAATCTGAATATTTAACCATATCGTCAATTGTAACATAATCATTCATATTGTTATTATTATTTTTAAAAATATTTTCATTATATATATCAGACACATCAAAGATATTAATGCTTTCATCTATTATATTTAATTCACTATTAAGATTAGGCAAGTCAGGATATCTTATATAATCATTAATATCAAAATCTAGTGATTCATTGACTCGTTGTAATTCAGCATCATTGCCAAATCCACCATCAGCCACTAAATCATATGTGAATATGCGTTCTAACTTTACTTTTTTATTTTCTTGAACAGTACCTGCCGCTCTAGAAGATATAGATAAAGGAAATCCAGCATCTACTAATTTTCTTGCATTTATGCCATTTGGTATGGTATCTAATAATCTTATCTTACCTCGTATAGTATTAGTATTTTCATCATACCAAATTTTTTCAATAATATGTGATGCATTTTTTAATTTAGTATCAAAGGTTTCTGGATGATCTAATTCACCAACTAATTTATTACGAGATATCATTTCTTGTAAATATGGCAAATGTTTTAGATATTCTTCTTTTGTATATATTCTATTATTAGCATTTGTTTTATCTAACACAGCAAATATACCTGTCAATATATAATTATCCTTATCTACTACATCTAATTTATAATTAGATTTTTCTGTAATAAGAACTACTTTTTTTGAACTCATATTTTTTATTTTTTTCTATATATATAAATTTTTTTATAAATGAATCATATTTAATCAAATAAAATATTTTCTGATATACCAAGACCCATTATCTTACCAAAATCATTTGTATTTGTAAATTCTATACTATCAATAACATAATTATATATGCCACCAGCAACAAATGACTTGCCTGGTAATTCAATATTATTACCATTTACCGTTTTTATTATTACATCACCTTCAATATCATCTAATATATGCAATGCAATAATTTTAAAATAATAATTTTTATAAGATTTTTTATTTTCTAATATACAGAAAATATCATAAAAATAATTTAACATTTTTTATAATTTATTTTTAAAGAAATTCTTTATAAAATTGTAATATATTTTCTCTGTCAATTTAAATAACTTAGTTAATGCAGTATTATGTCCTAATACATTACATATATTCTCATCGATACTCATCAATTCATTTATAAATATTATTATACTTGATATATTAATTAATAAAAATGTATCTTTGATAACAAAATAATCAATACAATATA
>Ga0209409_1002580_pt1 | contig 13206 bp, 11 predicted proteins | sample AD_JPNMR1_MetaG_FD_184424 | JGI IMG/M metagenome (GOLD analysis project Ga0209409, IMG submission 184424) | Active sludge microbial communities of municipal wastewater-treating anaerobic digesters from Japan - AD_JPNMR1_MetaG (SPAdes) (version 2) | ecosystem: Engineered > Bioreactor > Anaerobic...
CCTGTCCCTGTTGACATCTTCAGGTATATAACCAGGTGTAGGAGAAACATCTGAGAATACCGAGCATATCTTTGATGTTTCCTTAATTCCATTAGGCCCTGTAACTACTGTTTTACCCCAATCGGTAAGTGAATTTCCGGACCAGTCATTGGTAAGGTCTAAAAACTCAACTCCTCCTCCGTTACCCTTCCACGACCATGCCAGCCATCCTACATTTTTTTCCTTGCAATAGCTCATTATTGCAGCTTCATCAACATCTTTATTATCTGTGTGCTTCCATCCGAATTCTCCTATGCAAAGTGCCAATCCTTGATTGATTACACCATCAATATTATTTTTAACTGTTGCTTCATTAGGACCGGAATACTCATAGAAGTGAATCGAAAACATTGTATTTTTCAATGGGTCGGCATCAAAAACATCCTGTCCATAATCGTGTATGGACTGGGGATACTGTCCCCAACCTGCACAATCGACCATAATTGTATGGGTCAAGCCTGCATTCCTGATTATGGGAATAGCTTTCTTATAACCTTCTGCCCACTCGGCACCTCCCCATGAACCAAACCATTCATTAGCAATATTTATAATAACCTTGTCTTCTTTTCCTATAAGAGCGCTCTTCATTTCTACAAAATAGTCAGCTGCTTTAAGCAATGGCTCTGCAGAATCAACTCCTAAAGCATCATGAACTTCAAGAACGGCTATAAGCTTATTTTGCTCACATAATGAAATGACTTCTTTAAGAGTTTCAAGGCTGTCTTTTTGCCAGTTATCCTTTGTTCCGTTAGAGAGAACTATTCTTACAGTATTAGCACCTGTTTTTGCAATTGCAGGAATTGCAACCTTCGTATCGTTTTTGAACCATGTATGTGCATGATTAACCCCTCTCATAACAAAAGGCTGTCCATTTGCATCGAAGAGGTGTCCATCCACTATTTTAAACTGGCCCGGCGCAGCAATTGGAGCAGGATTAGGATTATATGACGAGCCCGTGTCTGCATCACCAACGCTTAATTTTGTAAATACCGCCTTGCCTGTCACAGGAGAGTTTGCAAATATTTTAAAATCCAATCCCATGACCTTGTCCAAATCAGCAATATTGGAATTATTCACCCACCCGCTTTTCTCTGTTTTCCAGATGGCTTCCTGAAGCTTAAATGTTACACTCTTTGATTTGCCTGCAGGTACTGCAAATGATGGTGATTCATGCCAAACATAAGCTGATCCTGTTTTTACACCGATTCCAATAAGTATTTCAGCATTACTTGTGTTTGTAACGGTTACATTGATAGCTTCATATTTTCTCCAATCCTGGTTTACACTAGAAGTAGCTCCTGCATCACGATCACTGCTGTTTATATTCTCAAATTCAACAACCAGATTGTCCCCATTATCGGTAACAGTTTTTGTTCCATTCATATACCCTGAAGGCTTGGACCATGTATATCCTCCAAAACCGTTAACAGAACTGGCTGCATTAGAAATAAACACATTGAAAGTACTCATAATCAATACAGCGACACAAATCAATGAAATAAGTTTTTTTCTCATAATTTATCCCCCTAATTTTAATCTCTCTGATACAAAACCACAACCATAATTACCCGAACATTAATAGAATATAAATTCTTGTTAGGTTAACGTTAAACTAACCCATAAAAAAAGTGGACCTGCCTAAATGCCCTATTAAATTAAATTTTATCCATCCCCCCTAAAAATGTTTTATGTTTTTTAAAAATGACCTACCCATTATAGTTTACTATAATTTTCCTACATTGCATAGTATTTTTTTATAACATAGTATTTTTTTTATGAATTTTTTATGAATTGCCCGGGTCATTCCTTATTTTGCCTTGCAAGCCCATATAGTTTACATATATAATATTTATAAGTAATATATAATTCATTATTCACTATTCGCAGCAATTCTATTTTCAATATAAGCTGTCGGTTTTATGCTTATATACTATTTCTTTTAATTACTCCAGCTTTTTCTTTGTTACTCTTAGTTATTATTATAAATTTATATAAATTTAATTTTGAGAAAATTATAGGGGGTAAAAAATGAAAAAGATATTATACGGGCTATTAACTGCTGCTCTAGTGACAGCAGGAATACCGCTGCCCGATGCTGCCTATGCAAGTACAGACCAGCAAGTACTATTCATTAACGAGGTGATGGCAAGCAATACCAAAACCATACGGGATGGAGATATAGATGATTCCAAACACGGCAGTTTAGGCGGTGCCTATTCAGATTGGATTGAAATTTACAATTCCAGCTCCAAAGCCATTGATTTAACCGGATATACCTTAACCGATTCTTCTGCCACCTGGAAATTTCCCCAGGGAATTGTTCCGGCAAAAGGCTTCTTGATTGTTTGGGCATCAGATAAGAATAAAGTGGCAAAAGACGGACAACTACATGCAAACTTTAAAATTAGTGCATCCGGAGAAACCATAACATTAAAAAATGCTGATGGTGAAATCGTTGATGTTTGCACCACCATCTCGTTAAAGGACGATGAGTCCTATGGCCGTAAAACAGAAGGTGCAAACCAATGGGTGATTTTCTCAAAACCGACACCGCTTAGTGCCAATATATATTCGGCTGCAACAACAATAGTGAAGTCACCTGTTTTTTCTCATGAAGGCGGATTTTATACATCGGAATTTTTGCTAAGTATTACCACCGATGAGCCGGGAGTAAAAATATATTATACCAAGGATGGCTCCGATCCTATCCCGGGATCTGAAAGCACTTATGAGTATACCGAAGCTATAAATATAAAAAACAGGACAAAAGATCAGAATGTTTATTCCATGATAAAAAATATATCAACTGATGTATGGAACAAGTGGGAAGAGCCTGTCGGCGAACTTTTCAAGTGTACGCCTATAAGAGCTGCAGCCGTCAGGGAAGACGGCTCAAAAAGCAAAATAATTACCAAATCATACTTTGTAGATAAAAATATGATGACAAGATACAAAATTCCTGTCATATCTCTTGTCACCGACCCTGCTAATTTGTTTGATGATGAAACAGGTCTGTATGTAAACGGAAACTTTGAAAAAAAAGGAGCGGAATGGGAAAGACCTGTTCATGTCGAGTTCTTTGAAAGTGATGGTACTCTTGCTTTTTCTCAAAACAGCGGCTTAAGAATAAATGGCGGATATAGCAGAAAGGTTCCTCAAAAGCCCTTCAGACTTTATGCAGACCATGATTATGACGATACAAATAAATATACATACGATGTATTCCAAGGCACTGCCAAGAAAGTAACCGGCGAGACACTAGACAGCTTCAAACGTCTGGTTTTAAGAAATGGCGGTAATGATAACGGCTGGACCGGAGTTATGTTCAGAGACCCTTTGATGCAGGGGCTTGTTTCACATTTAAACCTGGATACACTGGCATACAGGCCTTGTGTAGTATTCCTGGACGGGGAGTTTTGGGGTTTATACAATATCAGAGAACGTTATGATGATGAATACTTTAAATCCCATTATAATGTTGATAAAGATAAAGTAGTAATGCTTGATGTATGGAATTATCCCGAACTTCAGGAAGGTGAACCTGGAGACGAAAAAGCATATCAAAGGGATATCATAGATTACCTAAAAACCCATTCCATAACTGATAAGGATACCTATGAATATATTAAAACCAAAATGGACATAGAAAACTATATCACTTACAATGTAGCACAAATTTACTACGGAAACTACGATTGGCCCGGTAACAACGTATCGATTTGGAGGTACAAGACTGATGACGGCAAATATCATCCTGAAGCTCCATATGGTCAGGATGGAAGGTGGAGATGGCTTCTTAGGGATACCGATTTTGGCTTCGGATTATATCAGACGAAAGGCGTATCATTTGATTCCATTGCTTTTGCTACAGGTGATGTTCCTGAGGTTGGTGATTATGCATATGCCAATGCACCATGGGCAGTATTTCTTCTAAGAACATTACTAAATAATTCAGAATTCAGAACCCAGTTTATCAATACCTTTGCAGATCAGATAAATACATCATTTGAACCTACTAGGGTAAACAAAGAAATCGATAAATACAAAGCAGGCATTGAAGATGTAATACAGGAAAACGGCAATAGGTGGAGAAGACTTAATGCAATACCTACATATCGCGGTGAAGTCACATGGGATATGAATATTCAAGCCATCAGGAATTATGTAAACATCAGACCTACATATGTAAGAAGGCATATTATAAATAAATTTAAGGACTTCGGTGTAACCGGAACAGCAGATATTAGCCTCAGTACCAATACATCACAAGGTTATGTGAGGATCAACTCCATTGACATTAAATCAACAACTCCAGGGATTACTGACCCCGCAAACTGGACAGGTGTTTATTTCCTTGGCGTTCCTGTGATATTGAAAGCAATTCCCGAAAAAGGTTACAGATTTGATCATTGGGAAGGGGTAGAAGGAGTTACAAATACATCTGATACCATCACATTCACCCCTGATGGAAATATGAACGTAAAAGCAGTTTTCAAACCAGAAAATGAAGGATACAAGCTGTCAGGATATATAAGCCCCGATTTTGATTCCGATTATGAAGATTTTAAAACAGGCTTCAAGGTAGAGGTTATTGGCACAGGATTATCTGCATCCACTGATTCAAAAGGTTATTTCGAAATAGGAGATATCCCGCAAAACTCTGAAGGATATAAAATTAAGATAAGTAAACCCAATTATATATACAGACAAATAGATAATGTTGTTATATCAGGTAATACCAGTATTTCCACACAGTCCAATCCAATACATTTGTGGGGTGGGGACATTAACGGTGACAATGTACTAAACATGTCGGATGTTATTGAAATTGCAAAGGCATTTAATTCTGTTAAAGGAGACAATACTTATATTTCTGTATCAGATGTGAACATGGATAATGCTATTAACATGATGGATATGATAGTAATTGCAAAGCATTTTAATGCAACTCCTGATAGTTATAAAAATCAGTAGTCATAAAATTTAGCCTTGAAATACCAAATGGCTGATATCGGATTCACTTTCCGAATCAGCCATTTATTTTAAGAATACTACCTATCAAAAATACTACCTGTCAAACTTTTCTGATGCTTCCTTCATAATATTTATAATGGGCAGATGCTGCGGGCATGCAGCTTCACACTGTCCGCAAGCTATGCAGCTACCTGCTTTGCCGCTTCTATCCATTAAATTGTTATAAAAGAATTTAGGCCTCGCTTCTTCTCCGTAAAGGTACAATGAATTTAATGCACTGATTACATCAGGTATGCTAATTTTTACAGGACATCCGTCACAGCAATATTTACATGATGTACATTGAATTGTAGGGAATTTAGCCATAGCTTTTGTCACTTCATCAAGAACAATCCTGTCCTTATCGGTTAAAGGTTCAAAGTTTAAAAACGTCTCCAAATTGTCATATAGCTGTTCTTCGTTTGACATACCGCTTAATATTGTCATTATACCATCTAGCGAACCTACAAAACGAAATGCCCATGAAGCAATGCTTCTGTTTGGCTGCTGTTTTTTCATAACAGCTTCAAGCTCCGGTGTAGTGCTTGCAAGAGTACCGCCCTTTACCGGCTCCATTACAATAATGGGCATATTATATTTCCTCAGTATTTCATAAAGCTTACCGGAATGAACAATAGGATTATTCCAATCTGCATAGTTTAACTGTATCTGTACAAACTCAACTTCAGGATGTTCCGAAAGAATCTTCTCCAATAGATTGGGTGAGCCATGAAATGAAAAACCGAAATGCTTTATCTGCCCGCTCTTCTTCTTTTCCATAGCCCATTCAAAGCATTTAAACTTCACATAATTATCATAATTGTTCCCTTCTTCCACACTATGCAGCATATAGAAATCAAAATAACTTACCCCTGCACGTTCAAGCTGCTCATTAAATATGCGGTCGCAATCCTCATATGTCTTAAGCTCCCAACCCGGCAGCTTGGTTGCAATATAAAAGGAATCTCGGGGATAACGCTTTACAACCGCTTCCCTTGCCGCAACTTCAGACTTTCCGCTGTGATACATATAAGCGGTGTCAAAGTAATTAAACCCCTTTTCCATATATATGTCCACCATCTTACATACCCTTGCAATGTCTATTTCTCCATCTTTTTCAGGAAGTCTCATCAGTCCGAATCCCAGTTTAGGCATCTTGCTTAAATCAATACTCATTCCCTAATACCTCCAAACTTTAATATTTGAATTGTTAAAATATCCCCAATTTTTTTCGCTCATTAAATATTAGTTATATTCTATCAGATTATACCTATTTCAGTCTATTAATTGTCTTTATGTTTTCTCTAAACAAAAACTATACTTTAACAACTAAATTTCCAGTTTCACGTGCAATCAAAAATCCCCAAATGCAATCATTTGAGGACTTATAATCAGCTTTATATTTGAAAACACTTTGATTTAAACTTAATTTATGCCTTTTATCCAGTCGTAAGTTGAAAGAACTTTCGAAAACCTCATGGCCTGAGTAACTAAAATAGCCTTGTGTAACTCTTCTGCCGATATTTTACCGGCATAGTTTGAAATATCTAAAGTTCCTGTTGCATCAGATAAAAACTCAACTGAATATCCTAAATGAAAAGCCTGCCTTGAAGTAGTATCGCAACACATTTGAGTCATGTAACCAATAATCGTAACAGTATCTATATCATGCTGCTTAAGTATTTTATGTAAATCTGTATCGGTAAAACTTCCGGGCAAATTTTTCTCAATCAAATAATCATAACCAACATTTTTAACTTCTTCATGAAGTTGCCAGTGCAAACTGTCCTTTACAAACGCTGTAGCGTTATTCTGCAATGCCGTATGTTGAATAGCTATTACCACAATGTTATTTTCTTTTGCCGTCTTCATAGCTTTTATTATGTTTTCAAAACTCTCTTTTGGGTATGAAATTGGCATAGCCCCTGTAAAATATTCATTTTGTACATCTATAACTAATAAAGCTCTTTTCATATATAAACCACCTTCCTTTTTTGTATTTTTTGATGCAAACAATACTCAAACTATAATTATTTCATATTTTGAGATTCATCATAGTCCTTAATAACTGAACTTAAAAATTCATCCGGATCATTAATGCCATCTTTAGTTATTTTTTCAACTATATATTTAGGAGACAAATAAGGAGAGTATTTTTTAAAGTCTTTTTCAAATCTCAAATCTCCAAGCGTATAATTATTTTTTGTAAACAAGCGATCTTTATTATACTCATCTAAAACACCTCTATAATACTCGCAGAATTTTTCATGCATTGATTTATTAGTTTTTAATATCATGACATTATTTTTATATTCATTATTTATCAAGGATTTATCGACCTTTTCAATTTCTCTTATTTCTGTACTTTGTTTACTTTCTGTATTTTCTGTGCTTTCTAGGGTATCATTATCTTTGATTTCTTTCCATGACCCATTTATTAATTGATATGTTTTTCCCGTTAGTCTATCAACTTTTAGCTTAGTTGATGAATCAATATAAAATCTATTAGAAAGTCCTAGAAACACAAGACCCACAGTAATAATTATAGCTGCTATAATTATACAGATTTTGTAACCTCTCAAAGTGATCCCCCCTATGCCTATCTTAATACACCAACATTATATACTTCCTGTAAATTATACGCAATAAATGCAACTATTTACGCTTTTAAAGAAATCACTTACACTTTGTCAAAATCATAATAACACTCTCTACTCAGTCCGAGAAATATACTCTAATAATTCCTCAACTAAGATATCAACAGTTGTGCAAGGATTCATTTTAGATGGTGGTATGTCCTTACAATTATAGGTCTCCCTTAGTTTTTTACTTCTTTCAATGGCTTTATATAATCTCTCGTTGGAAGATAAAATCTCAAAAATATCTTTTAAATTCTTTTCGTACCTCCCCCCATTTATGCCTTCCCTAAATAAATCGTCTGTACCCATTATTTATCCTCCCATAAGTCAAACTCTCTTAATAACGGAACAGCCCCATATCTTCCTGCTAAGTAGTCTTTGTTATAAGTTGCATCATTTCTCACTTTTTTATCATTTTCAAGTTTATACTCCGCAAGAGAATATAGAGAGGAAATCCCTTCTGTATCTTTTTCTGTAAACCAAATTTGATCTCTTCTAAAAGTTTCTCTATTCAGTGTAAATATGTCATGTGTTGAATAAATTAACTGAGCACCTTTTTTATTAATATCCGGATTATTAAACATACCTATAATATATCTTAATAACAATGGATGTTTTCGGTATAATAAAAACCGAGCGTTCCGGAACTTAAAAAACCCTGCATAAAATGGAAAAATTCCATTGCAAGCACCCCTAAAAAATAATACCCTTTAAGTTGTCCACACTTTAAGGGGGTAATAGAAAGGATGCTAACAATGGAACAAATATATCGTATCAGAAATATGAAGAAATTTGAAGGAAAAAGTTTAAGAAAAATATCTCAGATTACTGGACATGATTTTGAGACTGTCAAGAAGTACATCAATAAAGAAGATTTTAATCATACAGTTCGTCCAAAGCAGAGGCGACAAGGTAAATTATCTCCATATAGAGACATAGTTACGACATGGCTTATTAATGATAAACAAGCACCTCATAAACAGCAACACAGTGCAAAAAGAGTGTATGACCGGTTGAAGGAACTGTATGGGAATGAATTTGATGCTAGTGAACGGTCAGTTAGAAAGTTTGTCGCAGATATCCGAAAGGAACTACAAATTGATAAGGACGGTTTTCTTCCGTTGGTACATCCTCCGGGAGAAGCACAGGCGGATTTTGGAGAGGCTCGCTTCATCGAGAATGGTATTACATATGATGGATACTATTTCAATATATCCTATCCACATAGTAATGGCGGTCACATGCAATTATTCAAAAGTGCAAACCAAGAATGCCTTCTAGAAGGGATGAAGGCAATATTTGAACACATAGGTGGCGTTCCAACTGCTATCTGGTTCGACAACATGTCTACGGCTGTAAAGAAGGTCAAAGAGTACGGAGAACGTGACTTGACCAAAGGATTTTTAAGATTCATGATGCATTATGGTTTCCAGAGTAACTTCTGCAATCCTAATAGTGGTCATGAAAAAGGTTCAGTAGAAAACAAGGTTGGCTATCATCGCCGGAATATGCTTGTTCCAATTCCGGAATTTAAGGATTTAAAAGAATACAACAAAAAGCTCCTGTTAAAATGTGATCAGGATATGAACAGGATGCATTACAAAGGATATGGAATGATTAAGGATTTATTCCTAGAAGATAAGCAGGAATTCTTTAAACTTCCGAACATTCCCTTTGAAATATACCTACACGAATTTGCTAAAGCCGACAACTACGGGAAAATTAAGTTTGATGGCAGAACTTATTCGACTTCTCCTAATATGGCCGGACGACAGGTTATGGTTAAAGCAGGTGCTTATGATATAGAAATACTTGATGAGGATTGCAATCATATAATCAAGCACAGGCGGCTTTACGGAGAGGAAAAGGAGTCTATGAATTGGATTCCCTATCTTGAACTTATGAGCAGAAGACCAACAGCATTAAAATATACAGGGCTATACGATCAACTACCGCAAACATTTAAAGAATATCTGGACAAAAGTGACTATGAATCGAAGAAACAGGCTTTAAAGCTATTTACAAAGATGACGATATCTACAGGCTTTGACACTGCAATAGAAGCATTTGAAGAAGGGATAAAATTAGGTGTAAGTGATCCAGATAGTATTTGGGCAACATATTGCCGTTTAACGACCGGAACTTTACCGGAATCAGAAGTAATTTTACCTGACACAGTTCCTAAGGTTAAGAAATATACACCTGACATCAAGATATATGATCAATTGATTATTTCCGGAGGGACACAGCTATGAATTCAGATATATTGATTAAGCAGTATTGCAAGGAACTCCGGTTAGGAAGGAATATATATGATAATTATTCAAAGATTAGAGCAACCGATTATACTGATTTTCTTGCACAGCTTTTAAAGATGGAGGTAGAACACCGGGAACTTGTTAGGAAAAACAGAAATCTAAAATCAGCAGGTTTTGATGTCATTAAGAGTTTTGAAGACTATGAATTTGGAAATATTCAGATACCAAATGCTATCAGTATTGAAGAATTAAAGACCGGAATATTTATTGATAAGCTTGAAAACCTGATTCTTTATGGCCCTGTAGGGACCGGAAAAAGCCATATGGCTACAGCTATCGGAGTTGCGGCCTGTTCCAGAGGAAAGAGGGTAAAATTCTATCGTACCGCTGCATTAGTTAACCTTTTGAGCGAGGCAAAGGCCAAGGGGGAATTACAGCGATTTATGAAACAGTTGAGTAAAACAGATTTGTTAATCTGTGACGAATGGGGATATGTTCCTTTTGAAAAGGATGGCTCACAGCTGTTGTTTCAGGTTATCTCAGAATGTTATGAAAAAAGGAGCGTGATAATTACAACAAACCTGGAATTCAGTAAATGGAACGGCATTTTCTATGATGAAAAACTTACTAGTGCAATTATTGATAGGTTGGTACACCATAGTCATTTACTTGTATTTCAAGGTCAAAGCTACAGGCTAACGCACTCAACCATGAAATCCCAATAATGGAATAGGGGTGCTCGGAAATTTAAGTTCCGCACTGCACGGATTTATACTTGCCAAAAACAATTATCAAAGAAATTTGCCGAATGAATGGAGTAAGTGAAGTCACATATTATTCTTGACATATAAAATTAGTGAAGCAAAGTGTACAGTGCTTGATTTAGATGTATATACAATTTGAGTTAAAAGATTTAGACCAGAGGTTAATGTGATAATTGTAAAATTACAACTAGAGGAGTTAATGCTATAAGCGATTATTTAGCGATTATTTAGCGATTAATAGTAATAGAAGGCGGTGATATTTATGTGTTTTACAAAAAAAACAGAGAAAGCTCTATTAGATGCAGGTTGGTATGAAGGGAGAAGAATAGATATATCAGAATATGAAGAAATTCTTATCTCCGAAGAATATCCTTTAAATCAAAAAACGAAGGAATTCCTTATAGAATTTGGGGGATTAGAAGTAATACATGATGCCTATGTAATGCCTGATGAAACTGATTGCTTTCATTTTGATCCTATAATATCCACAGAGAATGTAATGAGAAAAACTATAAACAAGTATGAAAAACGTATTGGCAGGCCTCTTGATGTCATTGGAGAGGCATTTAGTAGTCATATGGTTTTAATGATGGATTATGAAGGGAAAATATATGGAGGCTATGACAGCTTTTTGACCTGTCTTGGTGAAAATTATTATGAAGCGATAAATAATTTATGTGAAGGAAAAGAAACGGAGGAAATTGAATAGGGTATTTTAATATAAGTAAAATAATTTGTAAATTGCAGCTTTTGAACTAGGACTTAACAGGTAGTTGAAGTTAATATTGCTTAATACTTAATATAATAGTCTTAAGAAAGTCTATGAAGCAAAGTATACAGTTATTGAATAAGTAAAAGAATCTGAAACCGAAGTAGCAAGTGGATGAATGAGCTTGTGATGAAACTAGTACCTTCCTATATGAAAGTTTGCATGAAGCTTTGCGTAGACCAAGTTTATTTGGAGGATGATTAAATGCCAAGTATTTACATAACAATAGGAATTCTAAATGATGACATAGAGCTCACTAAAGACATTTTAGAAAGTTTGTTTAGTACTAGTACTAGTTTTGAAGAACACGAAAGTGATTATTGGGGAGAGTATATCATTACAAAGTTATCTACTTCTGAAGAAATAAAGGTAGGATATAATTATATTGATGATGATTGACGTGAAGAAGATTATAAACAATGTCCGCTATTAATCGAGTTGATTAATCCTCAGAATCCCGAAGAAATTACAAAATGTATTTGCGATAATTTTAGAAATGCTATACCAATACGAATGAGGGAAATTGAGCCTAATTCTTATGTGAAGAATTATATATTTAAATATGGAAAATTTTGTGTGATTTCGGAAAAGTATTTAAAAAAATAATATTTTATTTAGATACAATCATAATTATTTGAATTACTACCTGTTGTAAAAATATTATCTTAACAATTAAAAATATTTACATCAAATCAAAATAATCAAACAGTTGATTTGCTATAAGCTACTAAATTAGCAAAAATCCTTGGTTGTTGAAAAATATACAACCGAAGGATTCTATTTTTTATAGTAGAGTATGATCCAGAGAGATTAAGGTATGAACTGTATGAGAACGGCAAGGTGAGCAGGTTCATATTCAGCGGAAGGGAAGTAGTAACTGAGGTAGACGATAACTACGGCCTAAAGGCTGCAATAATCCGTGGACACGAGATATTGGCTCAAAAAGACAGCAAGGACAGCAGCTACTATTACTTCAACAATGCCCACGGCGATGTAACAGCCTTGCTAGATGGCAGAGGCGAGATAGTAAACAGATACAAATATGATGCCTTCGGTAATACCGTTGAGGCAGTGGAAAAGGTACATAACCGATTCAGATATGCCGGTGAGCAATTCGACCCGGTAACAGGGCAGTATTACCTAAGGGCAAGGTTCTACAACCCTGTTATAGGAAGATTTACACAGGAGGACACATACAGAGGCGATGGACTGAATCTGTATGCATATGTGCAGAATAATCCTGTTAAGTATGTTGATCCAAGTGGGTATTGTAGTGAAAGTAAACAAGGAATGCAAAACGAAGAGGAAGATTTCACAACTTTTTATACAGTTCAAAGTAAAGCTGACAAAGAGAGAATTCTAAATGGCGGCGAACCATGGCCTGATGCTCCAAATAAATCTGCTCTTGGTGAAGGCGTTTATGCTTGGGGAAATGAAGAAGACGCAAAAAATTATCTAAATCTTATTAAAAATAAGTATCCTGAATCTGATGTTGAAATTGTTAAGTTTAAGGTTTCTGATAAGAAATTAGCTGAATTCAAAAGTTTGAACGTGGATAGCTTAGGCGATGATGAGGCAGCTGCTTGGATGGAAAGATATAGTAAGTTATGGGGAGGAACTCCAGAACATGGACTTGAGTATATACAAAGAGGAACAAATATTGGTGTGGAACACTTTTTTGACAAATCAATATTTAAGTTTTTGGATTTTAGTTAAATAATAAA
>Ga0209409_1002593_pt1 | contig 13153 bp, 18 predicted proteins | sample AD_JPNMR1_MetaG_FD_184424 | JGI IMG/M metagenome (GOLD analysis project Ga0209409, IMG submission 184424) | Active sludge microbial communities of municipal wastewater-treating anaerobic digesters from Japan - AD_JPNMR1_MetaG (SPAdes) (version 2) | ecosystem: Engineered > Bioreactor > Anaerobic...
TGTATAATAAGGGCGAGAGGGGAGGAAAAAGAGACCAGTGGGAGTAAAAGTTGTTGCTACAACAAAAGACGCTTACGAACTCATTCATAAAGGTATTTTAGCATTAGCCCGAGCTGAACGCTATGGAATACGGATAGACACCGAATATTGCCAAAAGCAGCGCCAACGCCTCACTAGGAAGATTGAATACTACAGGAAGAAACTTCAAGCTACAAAATTTTACCGCCGCTGGGAACACATTTATGGAGGTAAAACGAATATTTATAGTAACCATCAGCTGTCTAACATCCTATATAAACATATGAAAATCACGCCACCGAAATATACTGAATCAGGTCAAGGGGCCACGGACGAGGATGCCTTAAAACGGATTGACCTTCCTGAGTTGAGGCTAATTCTCGAAATTCGGAAGTGGACGAAAATCCGTGATACCTACCTCGAACAATTTATCCGGGAGACTAATACTGACGGCTATATGAGGCCTACCTTTGAATTGCACACCGTTCGGACCTACCGAAGCAGTTCATCTAACCCGAATTTCCAAAATATTCCCAAGCGTGATAAAGAGGCGATGCGAATTTGTCGCAGAGCTATTCTACCTCGCCCGGGGCATACATTGGTAGAAGCAGACTTTTCGGCACTTGAAGTAAACATAGCGGCGTGTTATCACCGCGACCCGAATATGTTAAGCTACCTCCACGATAAAAATTCCGATATGCACGGAGATATGGCCAAGCAAATATTCTTCCTTGATAAGCTGGACAAAAGTATACCGGAACACAAATTGCTACGACAAGCAGCAAAAAACGGATTTGTTTTTCCTCAATTCTACGGAGATTATTACAAAAACAATGCCATCGGGATTTGTGATTGGGTTCAACTGCCGGTGAATAAGAAGTGGAAGAAATCCGACGGGATAACGCTACCGGAAGGAATCACGGTTGCCAAACATCTCCGGCAAAACGGGATAAAATCTTCCGACGATTTCGTTGAACATATGAGAGAAGTGGAAGACCACTTTTGGAATGTCCGCTTCAGGGTATATAAGCAGTGGAAGGAAAGATGGATAGAAGAATATTACAAAAAAGGATACCTTCAAATGTACACTGGATTTATTTGTTCGGGAGTAATGAGGAAAAACGAGATTGTGAACTATCCGATTCAAGGTTCAGCTTTCCACTGTTTGCTAAAAACCTTTATTAAGCTGGATGAACAGATGAGAAAAGAGAAATGGAATTCACGCCTAATAGGACAGATTCATGACTCGCTTGTAATGGACGTAGACCCAAACGAGTTGGACTACATAGAAGGAGTGCTTAAACAGATAGTAAGTGAAGAATTACCGAAGGAATGGCCATGGATTATCGTTCCATTGGAAATTGAGGTAGAAGTCTATGGCGTTGACCATCCTTGGGTAAAATGATATAAAGGGGAGGAGAAATATGGAGGAAAATCTTACACTTGCATTGAAATACCGTCCTAAAACATTGGATGAAGTAGTCGGAAATCGCCAGGTTGTAGAAGTATTGAGAAAACAATTGAGTGGACAGTCCTCGCAACCATTATCCCATAGCATTTTGCTATACGGACCTACCGGGTGTGGAAAGACTACTCTGGCACGGATTATATCGCGAGAGCTAGGGGTTCAAGATGATGACATGAAAGAAATTGACTCGGCGGATTTCCGTGGGATTGATACCATTAGAGAAATCCGAAAACAGTGTCAATACAAACCGTTGAATAGTCCCTACAGAGTTTGGATATTGGACGAGGTTCATCAGCTGACGAAAGATGCACAAAGTGCGCTTTTGAAAACGCTAGAAGATACCCCGAAACACGTCTATTTTATTCTTTGTACTACAGACCCGCAAAAGTTATTGCCCACAATCCGTGGACGTTGTTCCCAATTTCAGGTTCAACCGCTCAATGAGAAAGAGATGAAACGCTTACTGCTCCGAGTAGTAAAGGCGGAAGGGGAATCCCTGGATAAGGAAGTCTACGAACAAATCATCCAAGACAGTATGGGCCATCCAAGAAACGCCTTGCAAATCCTTGCCCAAGTTTTAGCAGTAGACCCGGGTAAAAGATTAGAAGTCGCCAAGCGTACCGCTGAAATTCAGTCCCAGACGATTGAGCTTTGTCGCGCACTCGTAAAAGGAGCCTCATGGAAAAAGATTGCCGAAATACTTAAAGGCTTGAAAGATGAAGACGCTGAACAAATACGCCGGGCTGTATTGGGTTACTGTCAATCTATCTTATTGAGCGGAAAGCGGGACAATACAGTTGCGGCAATAATGGAAGAATTCATGGAACCGTTCTACAATTCGGGTTTCCCTGCGTTGGTATTTGCGTGCTATAGTGTTTTGTTTGGTGAATAATTATAATACAGACTGCGATTTTCGGGTAGGTGGGCAAGAGGTGAGAAGGACGAAATTCCCACTAGTGAAAATGGTGCATTATTTTGATAATAAGAAAGCGTGGCGGTGCGGGCAGGTAGTAGAAGAGACAAAAACATCTGCGATTGTCTACACTGCATACAGGGAAAAGGAAATTGTACCTAGGGACAAGATAATTAGGGAAGAATTCGTAACATCTGACCGTGCTTACCTCAGACCAGGTCGCAAATAATTTTGTTGTAGTTTGTATAATAAAGACAAAAGGGAAAACTACGCACCAGAGGGGGGTATATGATGTGAAGCTATCCGAAGCGGGACAAAGAGTGTTCGATGCTCGTTACGCCATGCGTGATGACCAAGGAAATATTATCGAAACATTCGATCAGGCTATCGAACGCCTGGCGCGGGCCGCTGCTAGCGCCGAGAAAGAAAATCAGATTTTCTGGCAAGAAAAGTTTTCCTCAATTATAGGAGATCTTCTGTTTGTCCCATCAACGCCAATTTGGGCAAACGTAGGCAAGCCAGATCGACCTTGGCAGCCTTCCGCCTGCTTTGTTCTAGACGTGGAGGATTCACTGCAGTCCATGTACGAAACCCTCCTGACCACTGCACTGGTCTTCAAATCTGGAGGAGGTGTAGGCTACAATTTCAGCACCATCAGACCACGGGGTTCTCTGGTGAGATCCACTAAGGGCAAGGCTTCAGGCGTTGTTGAATTGATCAAGCTTTATAACGCTTCATCTAATATGGTTATGCAAGGTGGCGTTCGCCGGGGTGCATCTATGGGTATTTTAAATATTGACCATCCTGAGATTATGGACTTTATCCATGCCAAGCTAGATGGCGGGCTGACGAACTTTAACCTGTCTGTAGGCGTTACAGACGCTTTTATGGAAGCTCTTGCCCAGGGAGCGGACTGGCCTCTTGTCTTTAATGGTAAAGTGCACGATGTATTACCCGCTGCTGAGCTGTGGCAGGAGATTGTGAAATCAGCCCATGCCTGTGGGGACCCGGGCATTATTTTCCTTGACACCCTCCAAAAAAGCAACCCTTTACCCCACCAACAGTTAAACTGCACCAACCCATGCGGCGAACAACCGCTGTTCCCCGGCGAATCTTGCTTATTGAGCAGCGTCAACCTGGCTCGCTTAATTGGTCCAGATAATCGTATTGACAGGGCCAAGTTGCAAGAGGTAGTAGCTCTTGGCGTGCGCTTTTTGGATAACCTCATCGATATAGCAGAGTATCCATTTGAAATGATCGCAGAAGCCACTCGGGCCACCAGAAAAATTGGCCTGGGCTTCACCGGACTGGCTGATGCCTTGATTCGAGCCGGGCTACCTTACGATTCAGATGAAGGCAGGCGTTATGCGGGAGAGATAGCTAAGCTTATCCAGCAAACAGCCAGAGAAACATCCCGGGCCCTGGCGGAGGAAAAAGGTTGCTTTCCCGAATGGGAAAACAGTGTCTATTACCCTGATGAGAAAATTAGAAATGCTACCAGAGTGACCATTGCACCCACTGGTTCGGTAACTACAATAGCTGGCTGTGAAGGTTACGGTATAGAACCGATATTTGCCGTAGCTTATAAAAAAGCTACCAACGTAGCAGGAGACTTTGAAGTGTTCAGCCCGTTATTCCTGGAAGCCTGTCAAAAAGCCGGCGTTTCCAACAGTGTTCTGGAAGAGGTAGCCTCAAAAGGTACCTGTCAGGGAGTCAAGGGAATTCCGCCTGAGATCGCCCGTGTGTTCAAAGGAGCTCAGGATATTGCGCCGGAAGATCATATCCTGATGCAGGCTGAAGTACAGAAATATGTGGATAATGCTGTCAGCAAAACTATTAACCTACCCAATCAGGCTACCATAGATGACGTTGATAAGTGTTTCAAAATGGCCTATGAGCTTGAGCTCAAAGGCATTACCATCTTCCGCGATGGCTGTAAAGAAGGCACCGTCACAATAGGACAAGGACAAAAGGATAAGCCTCGGGAAAAACATACCTTAAAACGGGGCGAAATCTTACCCAGGCCGGTCAGCACTCATGGCATGACCCATCGGCTTGATACCGGTTGCGGCAAGCTATACCTTACGGTCAATTATCAACCGGATAATGGTGAAATTATTGAGACCTTTATTACCACCGGCTCAGACGGCGGGTGTTTGGTCTATACTGAAGCCGCTTCTCGGATGATCAGCCTGGCTATTCGTGGCGGCATCGCTGTGGACGAAATAGTTGAGCAGTTGCTAAGTACACATTCCTGCCCTTCTTACATGCTGGCCAAAGGTAAAGGGAGAAAACTTTCTCCTGGCAAATCCTGCGCCTCAGCTATCGCTTATAAAATCGCCGAGATAAAGGACATGCTGAAGAAAGAATGCAATGGTTCTCAAGCCGGTTCTCAAAGTCCAACAGAAGAACCCATTGATCCCAGTTTATTATGTGAGTGTGGTGCTATCATGGAACGTACGGAAGGATGTTTTGTCTGCAGAAATTGCTGTTATTCCAAGTGCTAGTAATGAAACGCTCACTAATTTACACAAATAATTTAGTCTAAATTTGTATAATAAATACAGAAAGGAAAATTCACGAAGGAGGTAAAACAAAAGATGAATAAACGTATTCGCTTGACGCTTTACGATGATGATGGGAATGTCGTGAAAGAACTGGAAGGCAACGGGATTATATACTATTTAGTCTGCGAAGAAGAGGATGAAGAAACAAAGGAAACCACGGTGGATTCAGGGATTTTCGGAAAACTCTCACCCTCCGAACTTACACTAGCACTCCCCAGCATTTTCAATATGATAAAAGCCGCAAAAGAAAAAGATAAAAAGGAGGGAGAGAATGAAAATAAGGGTTGAAATTTCTGATGAAGATTTGGGAAGGGCATTGATACAAAAGGTATTAGATATGCTCCAAAACGTTCCTGGTGCTCATCATGCCTTCCCTTATCCGCTGGATTTAAGAACTTGCGGAAGTTTGGTGGGTTTAATCAGATATGATACAGCTCATTGGTTAGTTGAAAGCGATGAGATTGCTGCATTAGTGGATGCGGCGAATGTTTTGATTTATGGTAAAGTGAGGACCTGGGGGTAATAAATAAGATAAAAAGGAGGGATTACTTTGGATTTGAACTATGAACAGGACGTAAGCATTGACGAAACCGCACTAGACGTGGAATGGTTGCAACAAGCGAACCTAATGTACAAATATGCAAGGTATCAGGCCGAGACAAAGAAAGCGATGGACGAAGTAAAAGAGAGACTGGATTTCATCAAAGCCAAAGTTGAAATGGACATCAGAGCTAACCCGGAAAACTACGGACTATCAAAGGTGACCGAATCAGCTATTGCTAGCACTATTCTACTTCAGCCAGAGTATCAGGAAGTGTCGAAGAAATATATCGAAGCTAGATATGAAAACGATATGGCGGCGGCGGCAGTAAGAGCTATTGACCAAAAGAAAACTGCATTAGAAAACCTAGTCAAGCTGTTGAGTGTGAGTTATTTCGCTGGCCCTTCCGCTCCGAGAGATTTATCACTGAAGTGGGATGAACATATCAAAAGGAGAGAACAAAAAGAATACAACAAAAACGTGAAAATTAGAAGGAGGGCATAAACAATGAAAAAGAACAAGAAGAAAAGCAGGTTTAAAGGCGCGGTAAGCCGAAACGCTGAAAGACAAGCCCGGGGTGTTTCACAATACGGCTACCTTAGGCTTCCAAAGGGTGTAAACATCTTCAAAGAGGAGCCGAGAACTCGGGTTGAACTTGACGTCATTCCATATGTTGTAACGGGTGATAATCATCCCGATAAAGATGAAGAATACGGAATTGCAGTTAAAGGTGAACTTTGGTATAAACGACCCTACTGGTTGCATAGAGGTGTCGGACCTGACAATCAATCGGTTGTTTGCCCCAGCAGTGTTGGAAAACCTTGTCCAATTTGTGAATATCGTGCTCAATTATTGAAAGATGGAGCCAGGTGGGACGAGGATACAGTAAAAGCCTTGAAGCCCTCGATGCGAAATCTTTATGTCGTCATCCCCAAGAACAATAAGAACTACCCTGAAGAACCTCACATTTGGGATATTTCTCAATTCTTATTCCAAGATAAACTCAATGAAGAGATACAGGAAAACGAGGAGTATGAAACCTTCCCAGACTTGGAAGAAGGCTATACTTTGCGGATTAGATTTGCTGAAGGTTCATTCGGGGCTAACAAATTTGCTGAAGTCTCTAGGATTGATTTCATTGAGAGGAAAAAGCCATACGATGAAGAATCAATTTTGGAGAAGATACCTTCCCTAGACGATATACTGGAAGTCCTTCCGTATCCTACCATTGAATCTATGTTTTTTGGAAATATGGGCCCAGATGAGGATGAGGATGAAGAATATGATGACGAGGATGTCAAGAAGAAGAAAAGGAAGGTAGATGAAGACGAGGACATAGATGATGATATGGAAGAGGAAGAAGATGAAGAGGATGACGATGAAGATGTAGACGAGGATGAGGATGAGGATGAGGATGAGGATGAGGATGACGATGAAGATGTAGACGAGGATGAGGATGAAGAAGACAACAAAAAGAAAGCTAAAAAATCCCCACCCAAAAGACAAAAACCGAAAGCTATGGCTAAAGCGAAAAGATGTCCCCATGGTTATGAATTTGGAGTAGATAGTGATAGTTATGACGATTGTGATAATTGTGAAGTTTGGGAAAAATGTCTGGAGGCATCAGAGGGCGAATAAACGGAGGTTAGGACAATGAAAAGGAGAAAGTTGAGCGAACAGGTGGAAGAAAAGTTAGCAAAAGAACCCGAAGAAAAATCTCAATATGATGGGAAAGACATTACAGTCTCTACAGGCTCAACCTTGCTAGACCTCGCTATCAGCGGTGGTAGATTCCAAGAGGGAGGAATCCCTCTTGGAATTCTGGTGGAGATATTCGGACCTTCTGGAGCTGGAAAAACCGTATTGTTAAGCCAATTAGCTGCTAATTTACAACGATTAGGCGGAAAAGTTATGTTCCATGACCCGGAAGCCCGCTTAAATAAACAGTTTGCCAGAATATTTGGACTGGATACTGGAGAAATCGAATATACCATCCCCAATACCGTCCCTGAAGTATTCCAAAGTGTTCGGGATTGGGTTTCTGAAGCAGAAGCTGAAAAAGGAACTATTTATGGAGTATTCGCTGATTCCCTTGCAGCCTTATCTACCGATATGGAAATGGGAGAAGGCGATAAAATGGGGATGAGACGAGCTAAGGAATTTTCTGAGGAGCTACGGAAAACCTGTCGTATAATTACCCAACGAAACGTTCTTATGGTCTGTTCCAATCAGATTAGGCAAAACCTAGACGCCGGACCTTACGGAATGAAATACAAAAGCCCCGGCGGTGAGGCGATTGGATTTTATTCCAGTTTGAGGCTACGCTTTGGTTCACCTCAGAAGTTGAAAGAAAAGAAGAAAATCAGAGGTAAGGAACACGAAAGGGTTGTAGGCGTCCACACTGAAATAGAAGTGTTTAAATCCTCAGTATGGAAGCCCTACCGGTCCGCTGAAGTGTATATTCTATTTGATTATGGAATCGATGACATCAGAGCAAATTTGAGATTTTTGAAAACTAATACCGGGAGCACTGTTTACACCATTAAGAACCTGAAGTTGGACAAATCATTGGAACGTTCAATTCAGATAGTCGAGGAAGAAAACTTGGAGCAGGAGTTGAGAAACGCTGTCATTGAACTTTGGAACGAGATTGAGGAAGGATTCCAAGAAAAGAGAAAGCCAAAGGTCTTTTGGTAAATGAGTGCATAGGAGAGGAGGAACACGGATGAAGATATCGGCACGCCACATTATGTTATTCATCTTGATATACCTTCTCATCTTAACACCTTTCATTCAATTCGTTCGCTTAGGGCAGGGTATTCAAGAAATTTCCTTCACTCTACAAACGCTCCAGGAAGAAGTTGAAAAGATAGATGTGAAGTTAAACGATATTGAAACACGCCTAAATAAGATAGAGGATGAATTGAACAAGTGGTCAGTATACGAGGCTACTGCGTACGCCCCACTAGACCCGAATGCGGAGGAAGGAATGTGCTATGAGGGAGACCCAAGAATTACAGCCTCAGGCGAACCAGTGTTCCCGGGAGTAACAGTTGCGGCGGGAAAAGAATTGCCATTTGGGACAGAACTCTACATACGTGGAATTGGGAAAAGAATTGTCCAAGACAGGGGAGCGGCCATAAGCAGAGGACGCATTGATATAGCAGTAAAGACTCAAGCTGAAGCGATTCGGTTTGGGAGAAGACGCGTGTTAGTAAAGATATTGAATTGACGGGAATGAGGAAATTATGAAGAAGAAAAGGAAAATCAAAATCTCATCTGCAAAGGCGAAAGGAAGAAAGTTACAGCAATGGGTCTGCCAAAAGATTTCCGAACTTCTCGGAATTCCTTGGGGAAAGGACGAAATGATAGCCTCCCGAGAAATGGGTCAATCCGGGACGGATATAAGACTAGTTGGAGAAGCGAAAAAACGCTTTCCCTTCTCCATAGAGTGCAAGTGGCAAGAATCGTGGTCATTACCAAGCTGGATAAAACAAGCAAAGGAGAATCAGGAGCAAGGGACCGATTGGTTGTTGATTTGTAAGAAAAGTAGAATGGAGCCTGTAGTGGTTATGGATGCGGAGCGGTTTTTTGAAATCGTTCAGCCTTACATACGAGAAATCGGGAAGAATGGAGGTTGAAGAGTGAGGGGATGGAAGTGTTAGCTAAGTGCCGAGTATGCGGAAGAACGCTGAAAGACCCTATTTCAATTAAGATAGGTGTTGGTCCCGTTTGTCTGGGTAAGAAAAGAGTTACAGTCAAAAGGATAAACAATAAAATAGACGAGGAAAATGCCGGAATTTTGTCTCCTCAATTTCGCGGTTTTGAATTGGTTGAAAAGGAAGATTGAAACATGATTATAAAGGTAGAAATTGAAAACTTCCAGTCCCATAAAAATACTGTTCTTGAATTTGTCCCGGGAACTAACGTGATTATTGGAGAATCTGACGCCGGAAAATCCGCCATCTTTCGAGCTATTAACTGGGTGATAACAAATAGACCGTTGGGCGATACCTTCCGTTCCGATTGGGGAGGTGATACGAGAGTTGCAATATATACCGCTGAAGGGGATGTGATTGAGAGAATCAAAACAGCGACAAGAAATGTGTATATAGTAAACGGAAAAGCCCTAACAGCTTTTGGTTCGGAAGTCCCGGAACAAGTAAGCGAAATCTTACGGATGGACGAGGCGAATATTCAAAGTCAGATGGATGTCCCTTTCCTTCTTGCAGTTTCTCCGGGAGAGGCTGCAAGGTTGTTGAATAAAGCGGCTTCAATTGATGACATAGATTATACTATATCGAACTTGAGAGGCGAATACCAGAAGGTTTCCAACAATATAAAGTTTAATGAAGGAAAGCTCAAAGATTACGAGAAGCAAATTAAACAGTATGATAACCTTCCAGAATTGGAAGAAAAGCTAGAGCGAGTTGAAGAAGCAGAAAAAGAACTGGAGAAACACGAACAAAAATTTGCCAAATTGACACAGTTAGTTTCCGGGGTAAGACGAATATATACCGAGCTAGAAAAAACGAAAAATATCCAACAAATTACCCAAAAATTTGAACAAATTTTAAGTAGGTATAACGATTACGAAGAACAGAGGAAACGGCTAGACAAGCTGGAGCAGATAGCTCAGAAGGTAAAGGCTCGGCGGGAATATTTGAAATCAACTCAATACGTAGAGGATAGCATAGCACTAGTTCAGAAAGTCTATGACGAATACCGAGAATACCAGACAAAACAACGGACGCTTTCCAACCTAAAACGTTTAATAGGAAGTATTACGAATTTGACCCAGTCCATTCAACGGATTGAGCGGGAAATATCTCAGTTGGAGAAAGAATTTAGAAAACTATGCCCTGAGGAATGTCCCCTGTGCGGAGCAAAAATCAAGAAGTAAATGCGATGAGGAAGGGGGCTATCTTAGGAATAAACTCTCACTCAATTCGGCGGTATGCAATTGAGCGTTACAATGATTCCAAAAAGAAATAAAAAACAGAGGAGAAATGGAATCTATGAAAAGGACAAGGAAGGTTAGGAAGGCTAGGGTTGCTGACGCAATCTTAATATCCGATTTACATTTGACCGATAAAACCCCAGTTTCCCGGATGGATGACTACATAGAAGCTCAGAAACGAAAACTGGAATTTTTGAAAAAATTATCGAAGGAAAACAATAATTGTCTAATCTTATGCGCTGGGGACGTATTTGACTATTGGAAAGCTAGCCCGTGGCTGTGTTCATTCGCTTACAAACACTTGCCTGAGCCGTTCATTTGTATACCCGGTCAGCACGATTTGCCCGGACATTCATTGGACGAATATCTGAAGTCTGCATTAGGTCTAATGGATTCAGTTGGGAAAGTATGTGTTATTAAGGATTGGGAGAACCCTGTTGTCTGGAATAACCTTTTCATCGTTGGTGTTCCATTTGGAAAGCTAGACGAATTTAAACCTGACAAGATTGATTTTCCTAAGGGAAGGCGGAAAATCCTACTGTTACATGCATTGGTATGGGATAAAAGACCAGCCTGGAGTAAAAGCGATTGTACAGTCAATGAATTGTTAGAACGCTATGGGAAATATTTTGATTTGATACTTACAGGAGATAATCATCAACGGTTTGTTTTCATGAAGAACGAGAGTATGCTGGTCAACCCGGGTAGCGTAATGAGGATAACAGCTGACCAGGCTGATTTCCTACCACGATGTTTTCTCTACTATACAACCGACAATACTGTAAAGGATGTAAGTTTCCCAATCGAGAAAAATGTTGTTACTCGGGAACATATTGAAGAAAAGGCTCAAAAAGATGAACGGATTCAAGCCTATATAGAGCGGATGAACAAAGATTTTGAAATGGGATTGTCTTTCAAACATAACCTAGAAATATTCTTTGAGGAAAACAATGTACCTAAGAAAGTGAGGGAGATAATATGGAAAGCAATGGAGCGGACAAGCTAGGTAGAAAATTGCTAAAGATAAAGGAGGAATTGGAAGAGAAGAAAGCAAAAAGGTTAGAGTTACAAGGTGAACTAAAAAGCCTTATGAATCAGCTTAAAGAATTGGAGCTGAATAGTCTCGAGGAAGCAGAAGAAATGATACATCAGATGGAGAAGGACTTGGAAAAGATGAAGGAATCTATTGAGGAAGAGATTAAAGAAATCGAGGGACTAATGGAAGGAGAGGAGGTAGATTTTTGATGACTTTCGTCGCAATGCTTGTCATAACTCTTTTGGCGGTCGGTTGTATATTGGGTGGTCAATTGAAAGGGAAGTCAGAAAAAGCCAAGCTCAGATATATGATAAGGGCGGCTGTAATAGCTGGCGTATACGCAACAATTACCTACCTATTCAAGCCAATAAGTTATGGAGTAATTCAAGTAAGAGTATCCGAAGCCCTAACATTACTCCCGCTTATAGAATCCGCCGCAGTTCCGGGTCTTTTCATCGGTTGCTTGGTTGCAAATATTTTAGGTGGAATAGGACTGTGGGATATTTATCTTGGAAGTCTGATTACGCTAGTATCTGCATATATTACTTCCAAAATGCCTAATCCGGTTTTAGGAGCGCTTCCGCCGATCGTTTTTAATGCACTAGGAGTTGCGTTTTATCTATCGTTTTTATTCCACATGCCATATTGGGTCACCGCCTTATACATTGGAGTAGGTCAACTTGTATCTGTTGCGGGGTTAGGAATTCCTTTGTATTACTTCATACAGAAGACTAGTTTGAAGGATTTCTTGGGTATTTAACTTTGAAAAGGTGGTGAGTGAGGATGATTGATTGTGAATATTATGTTCCTGCGTGGGAAGGAAGTAAAACTTCAGGAAAACAACCAGATTTTTGCTTGAAGCATAAAGTTGTTTTGTGCGGGAAGTGCGTAAAAAGCTGTAAAGAGCAGAACAAGCAAAGCGAGGTGGAGGAAAGTGAAGTTAGAAATCGAAATTGATGAGGGCTATATAGCTGAATTGGTGTCGAAGGAAATCGCAAGACGCATCGTTGAAACCCATGGATATGAAGCGAGAGAAGCAAAAATGGGAATAAGGGATGGCGTAGACAAAGCGATAAAGCAGTACATCTACTCTAAGAAAGATGCAATTATTGACAGGGTTGTAGAGAGAGCGACAGTTGAAATTGTTAAGAAGGGTTTGCCCAAGTTGCTAGAAAAGGCCATAGCTACAGATGTAAAGGAGGTCACGCCATGAAAATCGGGCTGATAGATGTAGATGGTCACAACTTCCCGAACCTTGCCTTAATGAAAATATCGGCATGGCACAAGGCACAAGGCGACCAAGTGGAGTGGTGTTTTCCATTATCAAAGTATGACCGTGTCTACATGGCAAAGGTTTTTACTTTCTCGCCTGACTTTAACACCTGTATTTTGGCAGATGAAGTAATAAAAGGTGGTACAGGATATGACTTAAAAAACAAATTGCCGCCAGAAATTGAAACAATGTATCCTGACTATTTATTATACGGCATTACAAATACTGCATATGGATTTTTAACCAGAGGTTGTCCCCGAAATTGCCCATTCTGCATAGTAAGCAAAAAGGAAGGGTTAAAAAGTGTTCAGGTGGCGGAATTGTGGAACTTCTGGAACGGACAGAAGGAAATCAAATTGCTTGATCCGAACATAACG
>Ga0209409_1002598_pt1 | contig 13120 bp, 13 predicted proteins | sample AD_JPNMR1_MetaG_FD_184424 | JGI IMG/M metagenome (GOLD analysis project Ga0209409, IMG submission 184424) | Active sludge microbial communities of municipal wastewater-treating anaerobic digesters from Japan - AD_JPNMR1_MetaG (SPAdes) (version 2) | ecosystem: Engineered > Bioreactor > Anaerobic...
AACATTCCAGCCTTTAAGCGCCGCAACATGAACATTGAGCCAAACGAGCCTCCAAAAACAACAACCATCTCCAGGGTTACCCTTGACGACGACGACATCATCATTAACCCCGAGAACCCTTACCTGTACGACAATGTAGACTAGTAGAAGTACTTAACCACACTTATATGAACAAAGCGCAGCGCCAAGGCTACGCTTTTTTCGTTTATGGCTTAGTTCAAGTTTTAGCCAAATCGTTTTAATACAACTTTATCCCTTTTTTTAGTGGTTTTTGGAGTTGCATAGCCCACCCTTTTAGCTGTGTGGGTACAGGGGGGCATTGAAATAAGTAAAAAAAGTTACCCAAAGTAAAATGCTGAGCCGTTCCCTTCGCGAAAGTTACCTGCATTGTTAAAATTCGATTATATATAAGACTGCGACATGTTTTGGCGTACACTTATTTTACTTTTGTAAAGAAACAGCCAAAAGTAAAAAAGAACAATGGAAGCAATAAGAACAGCAAACATGACAATCGAGAGTATTCAACAGCTTTTCAAAAGTTCAGAAAGCATTAGAATACCAGCCTATCAACGTGCATATAGTTGGGAAAAGAAGCAATGTTTAGAAGACCTATTGGAACAAAAAGGCAAGAAATACTATTTAGGGCAACTCCTTGTTCGTAATTAAACAAAAGCATGTTCTTTGTTTCTTTTTCAATTTTTCGTACAATGTTGATTGTGTTTCGAAAAACATTTTACAAAAAATTAAATCGCCATTTGATGATTTGAGATTTTATTTTCAAAGACGAAAATAAACCCAACTAAAGTACAGTTATAAGAGCGTAAGTGGACATTGCAAGAGCGAACTATAATATTAACCACATCAAAGGATATTGTTATGGCAATTTGGAAAACATACAGAGTAGCAGACGTAGTTACAGAAATTGACGAAGAAAAATTTGTTCTTCCTGTTATTCAACGTTCTTTAGTTTGGACAGAAGACAAAATGGAATTACTCTTTGATACATTACTCAAAGGGGACAGTTTTGGCGGTATTATGGTTATTGAAGAGGAAAAGGACACTAAGCCATTATTCAGTTATAGACCTTTTACCAAAGATGGTTATTTCATTCCGTCTGGTCAAGTTGACACTCTAAAACAATCTCAATTTTTTGTCATAGATGGACAACAAAGACTTCAAACATTTTACATTGGTTTAAAGGGAACTATTAACGGAAAAAGTTTATATTTTGACTTATTCAGCGATTATAATTCAGAGTACGAATTTAAGTTTGAAAAAGACGAAAATAAATTGCCTAAATTATCGAAGGAAAATGTTGATAGAAAAATTCAAGAGCACTTTTGGTATCCAGCAAAAGAACTTTTACGAAGATTGATGGATACTAATGATGAAGACCAAGTTGCTGATGAGATAATTAAGAAAAACAACATAAATGAAGAGAGCAAAAAAACTCACATAATTAAAAATGTAAAAGCTTTTTATAAAAACGTAATCACTTCCGAAACTATTGGAATTTCAAAAGTGGTAATCAATAAGAGTTTACCTGAAATTGAAAATCGTCAGAGAATTGTTGAGCTATTCAGACGACTAAATGACGGTGGTACAAGACTTTCCTCATTTGACCTTGTTGCTTCAATCCTAAAAGGTTACTCTTGGGAAATGGAAGGGTTTCTACGAGAAATGCTTGAAAGTTATCAAGATATAGGGCTTACACAAGACAACTTAATTAAACTGATTTTCTTACTTCAAGATAATCATAGCAAAGAAATGGCTTCGATTGAAGCGACAGATGCTGAATTTGCCATTAAAAATAGGGAGCGAATTAAAGCCACAGTTAAGGCATTGAAAGATTTTTTAGAGTGTTCAAAAACTTATGATTATTACAAAGAAGGCAATCGTTCATTTATTCCCCTTTTCTTCATTTCATATCATTTATTTCATAAGGACATTGACAATAATGCCTTAATGAGTTACTTTAACAGTTACGAAACAGATAATGCTGACTTTCCATTGATGAAACGTTGGCTGTATCATTCTTTAATAAATGGAGTGTTTAGAAGCAAAGGAGTGGGTTGGATACCCTACAAAACAGGAATAAGGAAAATTTTAGACACAATTAAAGATTATAAAAATAGAGAATTCCCAACAGAAACTCTTTTTAGTGTTTACAAAAACCATCCTATTGCATTTACAACAAATTATACAACTGATAACTTAGACCAACTTGATAGTTCATTTGTATTTTACTTGATGTATGATAGAGCAAGGACTACAAGAGCAAATGACGTTGACCATATGATGCCTAAAAACATACTTGAAGCGAAAGGATATGAGTGGAATAAAATAAACAGTATTAAAAACTTTCAACTTATTGACCTTGGAACAAATCGGGGTGCAAAAAATGGTAAGCCTTTTAAAGAATGGGTAGATAATCCGGAGTATGTTAAGAGCAAGTCAGCATATGTTAAACTTCACTTAATTCCAAAAGACGAAACACTTTGGACGGAAGATAAGTTTGAAGAATTCATTCAAGCAAGAGCAACACTTATACTTACAAAACTGACAACTTATGCGAACTAAAAAGAAGCCCTAACCGATAACAGCGGTATGGCGTAATGGAGGATGACGTGGCAAGGTAAAGTGTTATACTACCAAAGAACTTAGTGCTTGGTTGACAGTTTTGGTGTTCGATATCCCCCACTGCGGCACACGGCAAAAACGTTAGCGAAAAAAGTCTTCAAAAAATTAAATCACCGTTTGATACTTTATAAAAATTTTATTATAATCGTACATATGAGTGTTTATATGACATTATCATACAAATACAACACGCACAGGATGTTTTTGTATGGTTTTATGATACATATAAGTAAGTTAGCGGTAAGTTTAATGTGATAAAACTATGATAAACGAACTCGAGATAAAAAACTTTTTATCGCTTGCAGAAACTAAAATAAAGTTGACGGAACAAGTAAAGAAGTACTATGGAAAGGAATTCGCTCCAAATTTCAACTCATTTGATTTTTGGGAGATAGATGAAAACAAAGTATCTTTAATCTTATCTTTTTTTTTAAATCCTTATGAAGCACACGAACATGGGGACATTTATTTAAGACATTTTCTAAAAAAATTTGATCTTGATTTTTTTCAGTTCAATGATAATGATAAAATAAATGTTCAGTGTGAATACAGCACCGATAAGGGAAGAAGAATTGACGTAATAATCCATAAAAACGACTTTGAACAAGCAATCGCTATAGAAAATAAAATCTACGTAGAGACATCAGACCAGGAAAATCAAATATCCGATTATCTATACTTTTTAGCTCAAAAAACAAAAAATAATTTTTGTTTACTTTATCTAAGTCCTAAAGCCAAAACGGTTTCAAACCAAAGCATAAGTGCTGAACAAAAAGAAATTTTTATTAATCAGAAAAAACTAAAATTTTTGACCTATGAAGAGCAGATGATTGAATGTATTAGTGATTTTGCCAATATTACACAAAACTTTCGAGTAAAATCGTTTTTAAAAGACTTTGAAAAAACACTAAGAAAAATGTATATGGGAGAGAAAAACATAAATACCACGCAGGTAATAGTTGACCTGTTAAGGGAAAATGAAAAGAACCTGAAAATATCATTTTTGATATCCAACTCATTACAGGAACTAAAAAGGCAACTTAAAGAAGAATTTGAGAAACAAATTCAAGAAATTGGAAAAGAATTGAATTTAGAAGTGGATGGTTTAAAATTACGACCAAGTAACTGGCAAAAAAACAGAATCGCTTTTCACTATGAAAGTGGTAATCTTTTATATGGTATAGTTAGAATAAATCCTGACAAAAGTAGGCCAAGATTTATAGAAATAGAAAACTTTTTTGAAACCAAAATGAACGTAAGGTTCAATACTAGTGAATGGTGGGCAATTTGGCAATTCTTCTACAAAAATATAGAAAATAACGAACAATTTTGGATTGATATAACAACTGGCAAAGCCAAAGAACAAGCAAAGGAATTTGTAAAATTAATATGTGACAATTTTAATAAAGAAAATAAAGATATCTATTAATGAACCTAACGCTATCACGGGTTTTTCGCAAGATTGGATGACCCATAAAGCAGCAGCTTTGTGGGTCTATTTATTTTCAGTGCTGGTTGACAGTTTTGTGCTCCGAAATCCCCCACTGCGGCAAGCGGCAAAAACGTTACCTTGAATATTAAAAAAGAAGACTGCAAAAATTAACAACGACACGTTTTGGCGCATTGACAATTTTACTTTGTATAAAATCGGGGAAGCCGAAAACCGAACAGAGTAGGCAAAATTAAATACTAAATTATTATGGCTAATTTTTATTGCGAGTATTGTGGAACAAAGTTTTCCAGTGTTGCTAGTTTAACTGCAAGTCCATGTTACAGACACCCCAATGGACCTAATAAAGGGAAACATAAACTTTATGAAGGTTCAGAAAAATCGCAATATGTTTGTAAGTATTGTGGCACTAAATTTTCAACTTTGGCAAATTTAACGGCAAGTCCCTGTTACAGACACCCTGATGGAGAAAATAAAGGGAAACATTCCCCGGCATTGTAAAACATGGATTGTTTAATGTAATATTCAAATTAAGAGCCTGTTTAAATTTTCGTGTTCATCATTGCAGAAGAGGCAATAAATACAAACGCCTCGCTTTACTGCATATTCGCCCCATACTCCCTGCTGAGCCTACAGAACTAGGTGAACCATGCAATGGAACGCACCACAGTCCATTGCTTAGGGATTATCCGGAAGTTTGCCTCGTCGCCCTGGGTAACCACTGCAAGGTCTGCCTTCAGGTGATTTCTTGCCAGCATGGCCAACCGCTCACCGGCATACCCGCCGTATCCGAGAATCTTTTTCATCCGGGGGAATCCACAGCTCGAAGGCAAACTTTCCTTTTGCGCTTGTGGTTCAGAATTTTCTATACATTGCTACTGGCTATGGTTAGACTGTAACATAGGTTTTCATCGCTTGTCAAATTTTGAGGGTTTGTACAAGTTCTGAAGTTTTTTCCTAAAAGCTAATCCTTAGCCACTTATATAATGACGCTCCAAATGTCCGAATGACATGCCCAGCTGGAAATGCAGATTGATTAAAGAATCGCTGTTACTTGATAGTTATTGCCAATCGCATTACTTGGGAATCCCGAGTGATAATAAAAGTTGCTTTCTTTTTGGTAATAAAAAGCGACCGGGTACCCGTGAAGAATGTATAGAAATTAAATCACTATTATCCGACTAATCTAAAATTCTGAAGAAATAGACTTCTAACTTTCACATAGTCAGCCACTATTATTTTTAGCTCAAAAGTCACCCCCTTCAAAATGCAAGTTTTGTTTGCAGGGATGATGCGGTTTGCTCCGTTTTTTTCAGGTATTCCCGTTTTGTGCTGCGAAGCAGCTCAAACACGTCCAGCAAGCTAATCAGGTGCATCCGTACCAGCGATGCAACAACGGAGAATGCCTTTTTAGTCTGCGCCATTTTTTGAATGACTGTCATGAGCAGCTGTGCGATTAGCGTGCACCAGACCTGTGTGCGGATGGCGTTCTCGTTCTCTCCATAAAAGTAGTGCAGCTGAAAGTTTTGCTTCATCTTCTTGAATAGGAGCTCAATCCCCCAACGTTTCTTGTACAAAAAGGCCACCTCCTCCGCTGTGCTTTCCATGCTGTTGGTGATAAACTCAAAGTACCTGTCCCGTTCGTCCTGGTAGCAAACCCTTTTCAGCCGAAGCGTTTTCCTCTGGTTTGCTTGCCCATTCCCTTTTTCATCTTCGGGGCTGTACTCGATCTCTATGATTTCCTCCCTCAACACCATCGCCCTGCCCTTTTCCTTTTCCTGCTCCCGCAGGGTTTCAATAACCGTGTAAACGGCATTTCTCTTAATCCGGGTGACAAAGAAGACGGATTGGCTTGTCCACAGGGCGAACTGGTGGTAGTGGTTGTAGGCTCGGTCGAAAACGACCATGCTGTACGAAATCAGGTCCAGCTCCTTCAAAAAGTTTTTGTCATGCACCCTGGCCTCGGTGATCTTGATGAACCGTCCAACCGACTGGACTGCGTCGATGAGCATGTGAACCTTCAGGCCCCCCTTCTTCCTCCCGTCGTTCTTTGGATTCCTTCCAACCCCCTTTAGCAGGTCGCTGAACAGCCGGATGGTGGTCGAGTCTATCAACAGAACCTCTTTGAACGTGAGCCCGAAAGTTCGGCTGTCCGACAAAAAGCTTTGGTAGTGCCGCACTAAGCCAAAGTAAACATCCTCAAAGAACTTGCTGTCACGGTTGCGCATCCCGTCGCAGGCCGTGCTTTTGGCTGGAGCTCTTTCAAGTCCCAGCAGGTTTAGCTTCCCGCTCATTGCCCGCAGCCCCTCGCATACCTCAGTCATCGAGTCGCAACGGCTGAGAACGCCGAAAAGAACGGTTACCAGCTGCGTTTTTGCCTTAAAGGCTTTATAGTAGTAGTCCGCGTTATGCTTCTTTACTAAGCCGGTTAGGTTAATCCCATCAAGTAAATTTATTACCTGTTTGAAGATCGGCTGTCCGACAAACTTTATTTCTGTATTTTTGCCCATGTTGTGGTTTTTTTTCGCAAAACAAATCTACAACATGGGGGTGAAACCTTCGGGGAGTAACCCCTTTTTATTTTTTAGTCGTTCAGTAGTGAAATTAAATAGAAATTAACTGCGACATATATTGTCGCACCCTGTCCATATCTTTGTGTAAAATCTTACAGATATGGGACAGAATATTAAATTTAGATTACTCGAGAGCATAGGTAGGGTATATGAGCAAGCAAAGGATTGCAAGCTTCATACAACATTTTTTGAAAAAGTTGATGCTGAGCTAAATCAGATTTCCGATTATTTTAAGGTTTCCCGAAACCAGTCGCTGATCATTGCAATGGTTTTTGCAATTAATTACAAAGGCTACGTAGTCGAAATCAACGACCTTACTGAATATTTCAATTGCAATCCCATTAAACTATTGGAATTCAGCGATGACTTCAATGCGTTACACGCAAAGGGAATTTTAAAGAGGCAAAAAAATCAGAACCAGATTGATATAGCATTATCGAACGAGCAATTTACCATAAATGAAAAAATAGCTGAGGCGATTCTGAACGGAAAGCCTTTACCACTAGTCGAGCATGAAGGTTTTAATGATGTGTATGAACTGCTAGAAACGTTTAGTAAGTTATGGGGGCAACGACGAAATGAAGAAATATCAACATTTGACTTATTTGATAAAGCAAAAAAACTCGTCTCTTCAAATTTACATATTCCTCTAATCAAGAGAATAGGAGATTACGAGTTAAGTATAGAGGACACATGCATATATATTTACTTGATCTGGAATACTGTTTTAGGAATTAAAAATACTGTAGTCGATCATGCAGTACAAGGCATATTTGAAAATACTCTGGAAAGGGTTAAGTATTATCAAAAGTTTATGTCGGACGACAATAAGCTTATAAACAATAATCTCATAGAAATAATCGAATCCGGATTTTTAAATGATACGGAAATGAAGCTTTCCGCACCTTCGATTAAAATGTTGCAAGAATGCGGCATAAAGCTTTTTGCAAACCAAAAGAAGCCGGATAATATCATTGAACCGGAAAAGATAGTGGCTAAAAAATTATATTTTAACGAATTTGAAGCTAAGCAGGTTGATTTATTGAAAACTTTGCTGCAGGGCGATAATTGCAGAGAAACCCAAAACAGGCTACAAAGTAAGGGATTGCCAAAGGGTATTACAGTTTTACTGCATGGTTTGCCTGGGACAGGTAAAACAGAAACTGTTTTTCAAATTGCTAAGGAAACAGACAGGGTATATTAGCCCCAATTAAAACCGAGCAGAAAAATTGCTAAATTTCTGACGGTATGAAAAAGAACAATTACTGGACATCCAAGCGAAAAGCTGAAGTGGTTCTTCAGCTATTGCGAGGCGAGGACATTGAGACCCTTAGCCGTAAGTACGAAATTACTGTATCCGACCTAAGCCAATGGCGGGATACGTTTTTGAGTGGTGGAGAGAACGGGTTCAAGCGTTCCCCTGAGAGCTCCAAGCTGCATAAGGCTGAGCGGCTCATAGGCCAGCTGCAGATGGAGCTAGAGCTCACAAAAAAAAAGAACGAGCTGATGCGAAGACGAAGCGGGAGTTAATCGAGGTGCTTGCCGGCGAGGTTTGCTCCCTAACCCAAAAGCCCTACCCCCTGAGGCTTATACTCAAGGTGGTTGGCTACAGTTCCAGCGCATGGTACGCCAGGCCTAGCGGCGATTTAAAGCAGCGACCCGGCCCGAGGCCTGCGATTGGGGATGACCAAGCGCTTGAGCTGATTAGGGATGAGATAAGGGGGAGCAGGTTTCACAGCGAAGGCTACCTGAAAATCGCTCGGAAGCTGGCCAGGAAAGGGCATAGAATAGCCAAGCATCGGGTGAACGGGCTAATGCGGGAGAACAGCCTCCTGAGCGCCAACAGACCTGTTCGGGGAGGACGGAAGCGTAAGCACGATGGGAAAATAGCCACGGATGCGCCAAACCTGATGTGGGCCACGGATGGGAAAAAGTTCTTTGCAGGCAAGGACGGCTGGTGCTGGTTCTTTGGGGTTATTGACCATTTTAACGACGAGATTTTAAGCTGGCATACGGCCAAAAAAGGAGATCGGTTTGCGGCGATGGAGCCCGTGCGCAAAGCGGTAAGGCAGCAGTTTGGGAGCATTGACAAGGGCATATGCTCAGGACTGGAGCTTAAGCTCAGGTCTGACCATGGTACGCAGTATGACTCGGCGGACTTCATGAACGAGATGAACTTCTTGGGGCTCGGAATGTCAAAAGCCTACGTGAGAAGCCCAGAGTGCAACGGGATCATCGAGCGCTTTCACAGGACTTTAAATGAGCAGGTTTTCTCCGTAAGCTCGTTCTCCTGCCTTGAGGAGGCCAATGGGGCCATTGCAGCGTTCATTGAGAACTACAATCACCACTGGGTGCTGCATCGGCTTAAATGTCATTCTCCTGTGGAGTATCGTAAAAAGTATGCAACCAGCGCTGCATAACCATCGGGCAACATGAGCCGGAGGGAGTTTGTCCTAATTTTTGAGGGCTCGACACCCGAAAAAATTAAAAAAGGGTGCGCAAGCCATTTGATGACGCACCCTGAACCTTCGGTATAACAATCACCATCGGTCGTTTGTCCGAGGGTAAAAATAAATATTAAAATTGTAAAAAAATTGCTTGGTTATTTAGGGTTAATACACAGGGAAATAATGAAAGTCGATATTAGCCAATCAAAATCAATGTGGTTTGGCGAAAGCGAAAAAATTATAAAACGCATTTTTACCAATTACCGTGTTTATTTAAAGGGCTGTTCGCGGACTCCCATTTTATTTTTTAACGAAGCCGATGCAATTATCTCGAAACGATACGAAAGTGGCTTCTCGAGCTTAACACAAACCGAGAACGCAGTTCAAAATATTATACTTGAGGAACTTGAAAATTTCGAAGGAATATTTTTTGCAACAACAAACTTTGCAAAAAACTTTGATCCAGCCTTTGAAAGGCGCTTCTTGTTCAAAATAGAGTTTCAAAAACCAGATATTCCAGTTAAAGCGAAGATATGGCAATCAAAACTGCCCAGCCTTTCGGAATCTGAATGTGAATTACTTGCACGACGCTATGATTTTTCCGGTGGACAGATTGATAATATCGTCCGAAAGAATGAGATTTATGAAGTAGTTAATGGAGCCACTATTGAATTCAATAAAATTATCGAGTTCTGCGATAACGAATTGTTGCATAAAAAACAGCATAAAAGAATTGGATATGTATAGGTTACAGAGAAGTAGGCAAATGAAAAAAATTAAAAGAGCCAAAATGAATTTTGATAAAAAGTTGCAGAACTTAACAACTGCAGAAAAAGAAAAATTAGCAGTCATAGAGAATATGGCATTATCTTTAATGCACCATTATGAAATCTCACACTATAAGTTTAAATTTGGTTATGGATGGAAGTATAGAGGAAAGTGTGTTTATGATAAATCTATTATAATATCTTTAAACTATGCTCTTAGGGCGGATATAGATGAAGTTAAAAACACAATTCTACACGAAATAGCTCATGCTTTAGTTAGTCCTGGAGTTGGACATAGGAATGAATGGCAACTAAAAGCAAAAGAATTAGGGGTTGTTTTTTATAAAAATTACCGAAAATAAAAATTCCCATTATGTCAAAAAGAGAAGCTGTTGCTCGTTATAATCTGATCATAAAGAAACTTCGAAATAGGCCATCCACATTTTCGGAGATTTCCGACTACTTGGTCTTAGAGTCAGAATTGCAGGGATACGATTTCAATGTTTCGAAACGTACTTTTCAGCGAGACCTCGAAGATATCCGTTCGCTCTACAATATTGACATTCAGTATGATTTCTCAAGAAAGGTTTATTATATTGATTATGAAGAGAAACCGGAAGTTAACGAAAGGATACTAGAGGCTTTTGATGTATTTAATGCTCTAAATATTACCGACAGGCTTTCGGATTATATTCATTTTGAAAAAATAAAACCCAAGGGAACTGAAAACCTTTATGGTTTACTACATGCTATTAAAAACCAGTTTCAAGTATCATTCACATACCAAAAATTCTGGGAAAATGAGAGTTCCTATCGTACTGTTGAACCCTACGCACTTAAAGAATTCAAAAACCGTTGGTACTTAATCGCACATGATTTGAATGATAATTACGTAAAGGTCTTTGCATTAGACAGATTGACAGATTTGGAGATTACCAGAAAAAAATTTCAGAGACCCGATGATTTTAATGTAGGTGAATATTTCAAGCACTGCTTTGGCATAATAAGGTCATATGATCAGTACCCTGAGGAGATAATTTTATCCTTCGATCCTATTCAAGGTAAATATATTAAAACAATGCCATTACATGAATCTCAAGTAATCCTTGAGGATAATAATGAGGAACTACTTGTAAAGTTCACTCTGTTTATTACGCACGATTTTATTATGGAAATCCTTTCGTATGGCGATACTGTAAAAGTTATTCAACCTGTAAGTTTGATTGAAGAGATAAAAAAAGTATACGAAAATGCCTTGAAACAGTATTAATATGACGCAAGCTAATATGAGCTTATAAGGTTAAATACTAAAATTAAAATTTTTCATCCTGATGATTATAAACATGTAAAGTAGATATGAATTATGAGAAAATATAGGTCATTTATTATAGTTAAATTTTTTTTGTGATGAATGCATACAATATCCATGTTATTGGAATTGGCGGCTTGGGTTCAAAAATGATAGCGTTCATTCAACAAAAAGGAATAAAAGCAAAATATTCCTATATCAATGATGAAACATTATCAGGTATAAAACCAGACACCAATTTTATAGAATTTATTCCAAAAGGGGAGTACATCATAAAAAATGGGTATAAAATTCGCTTTACAGATTGGTCTGCTAAAATACATTTGCCTGAAAATGTTTATAATATTTTAATGCCAAACGATAAGTACATAATTATAGCCGGATTAGGTGGATATACCGGCACATATATCACGGAAGAGGTTGCCAAATTACTTAAAATAGGTAATAAAACATTTTCAATTATTTGTTCTATGCCCTTTAATGTCGAAGGGCAGCAAAGATTTAAAATTGCTAATGAATTTAGGGAAAAGTTTTCGAATTATCATAATTTTATTTGTTTCGAACATGATAAGCTTGTAAATAGATACGGGAATATGAAGTTAGCAGAGGCTCTTAAGAAAGGGAATGAGGAGTTATTTATACTTTTCAATAGACAATACAGTTCTATCTGAATCAATGAGAATTGAATAGTAGAAAACAATATATGTTTAAGGCAATTTTTGAGTCATCCGTGATTGAAAGACGAAAAAAGGATAAGGATTTTGGTAAGATGATTAAGAACTACAAAAAAAACATCAATAAAAATGATTACTAAGTGCCATGCGCTTAGATTATAAAAAGTTTTACTTTCCATCTTAGTTCTTTTGCCGACAAATAGTTTTAATCCAGCTTTTTTAATTTTTCATCATGATATCTACTACCCCCGCACTACCGCTTCCAGCTCTGAAAGGATCATGGCGGTGGCGCCCCAAACCATCTCGCCGCATAGGTTGTAGTAGGGTGCAGTAACCGGCCGGCCATGCGATGTGATTACCTTAACGGACTTGTACTGCTCCATGGTCAGATGTTCTAGGGGCGCTTCAATGATATACTCAACCTCCTGCAGGTTTGGCAGGAATGTGGGGGTGTTAGCTAGGTAGCCTACAACCGGTTTCACACACAGGTTACTAACCGGAATGTAGAGCAGACTTAGTTCACCCAGCACCTCTATTTTTGAGGTGTCAACCCCAATCTCCTCGTACGACTCCCTAAGCGCGGTATGGTGCAGCGTTTCGTCGCCCTCCTCAAACTTTCCTCCAGGCAGGCTGATTTGGCCGCTGTGCGGCCCGTCGTAGGTCTGACGCTTTATGAGCGGGAAGTAAAGGGTTCCGTTTTTTGGATATAGCATGATGAGCACGGCGCTTCGACGCGTTTGGGCATTCGGTGCGGAGTTTCCCAAAAGATCGCTTCGAACCGACGGAGCCATACGGGTTTGGGCTTCGCTACCGGGAAGCGGGGTAGCTAAAATCTCCCTTAGTTTTTGCACCAGGTACTCAGCTTGCTCAAATCCGCTCACATTAAATAATGTTTACGTTCAAATTTACAAAAATTTGGCTTGCATTTTGTATAATAGCAGGTTGTGGCTAATTCGGAAAACAATGAGCAGTATGCCATCAAAACTTTGTGGTTTACAGTGATTGGCTTACCTAAATTACCTATATTTATACGTTAAATTTGAAATGAAATTGATAGTATGAAGCGATTTCTACTCCTAACGCTTGCCGCGACCCTGTTGCTGGGTAGCGGATGTGCCTCTAAAAAATACGCAAAAAAGGGAATGAAGTTTGAGCAAGCCGGTTTGTGGGAGCAAGCCGCCGATGCTTACCTCCGTTCGCTTACCGCCAAGCGCGATAATATTGATGCCATTGTTGGTCTTAAACGCGCAGGCCAACGCG
>Ga0209409_1002615_pt1 | contig 13061 bp, 16 predicted proteins | sample AD_JPNMR1_MetaG_FD_184424 | JGI IMG/M metagenome (GOLD analysis project Ga0209409, IMG submission 184424) | Active sludge microbial communities of municipal wastewater-treating anaerobic digesters from Japan - AD_JPNMR1_MetaG (SPAdes) (version 2) | ecosystem: Engineered > Bioreactor > Anaerobic...
TCATTTGTCCCCCTTTTTAACATTTCTTCCGCAAATTTTTTATACTCTTCTGTATCAAATACTCCGCTATCAACATCTGCCTGCATACATTTCAGAAATGTTTCAAAAGTAAACTCTGCTCTCTTTTTTTCTCTGTATTTATAAATTGCTTTTGTAATTACCAAAAGAGAAATGAGAAGAATAATAAAGATGAAGAATTTTAAACGAACAGGAAGAGGTTTTTTGTTAATTTGTCTTAATATTTTTTCCTCTTTTTTTGTCATTTTTTCTCCTTTTTTCTTTAAGATAGATTTGATGATTTTTGACAAAAACTTCATAACCTAAAATCTTAAAACAAAGTCCAGCAACAGGATTAACCTTCATTTTCCACTCCCTTTTTTGTTTTTTAAAAGCCAATCCTCTATTTCACTTTTAAGAAAAAACAACTTCCCCCCTACCTTTAAGTGCGGGATGTAATTATAGCAAGTCCATTTATACAAGGTATAAGGAGAAATTTTTAACAACTCAATTACTTCTTCTTTTGTCATAAGATTGTTTTTAATATCCATAACACACCTCCTTTCTGTCAATATTTTGGAAGGTTTTTGTGGCGGGCTTTCTTTTTTGTCTGTTTTTTAGCATTTTCTTTTCCATTTTTATATATAATTATACCTCAAAAAATTTAAATTGTCAAGATAGTTTAAATTCCTCTTTGGCAGATTGAGACTTCTTTACTTTTATATAATTATATTCTTTAAAAAAGAGGGATGTCAAAAAAAATCCCCTTGAGGATTACTCAAAGGGATTAGAAGGTAGGATAAAAAAATTATTTGGTAGGTAAATCAGGAAGGTTTTTTAAATCTTCAATAATTTTTTCAAGGTTAAACTCTTCTGGTTTAATTTCTCCTTTCCTCAATTTTTCAATTGTTTCAAATAACCTCTTGATAAACATAAAAAGAATATCAATTATATTTTCAACTGTCATTTTTACCCCCTTTTATTCTTTATAAATTCTCATTATTTCACTGATTAACTTCTCAATCTCATTAACTATCTGATTTAAATTGTCAGGTTCAAATTTTGTCTGTTCCCAAAGGTATACTAATTCTGTATACTTTTGGATATACTTCTTTAACTCATTCATTCTGGGATTAACTTTCTCAATTAAGAAATCTTTTTCTTCTTGTGTTATTTCTGGATTTTTTAATTTTGCGTCAATTGAAAGATAAGTCCCTAAATACCAGTCATAAAACACCTGACAACTCACCTTTGCCTTTTCCAAAGGTGTTAATGTTTGATATGGTTTAAAGATAGCACATCCTACCAAAAAAATAAGCCCTAAAATCAAAAATAAGACACGATTTTTAACCAAGAAATAATAATATATTCTTTTCATAAAAAACCCTCCTTATTTTTTGATTTCAAAAAACAAATTATCATAGAATTCATATATTAAAGTAGCAATGTTATAAATTTTTTCCTGAACTACATCCCATAAATCCTCTACTGTCTGAATTACTTCATCATCTTCTCTTGTTGGAGTTAAAGATACAATACCAACAAGAATTTTTATTATCTGCTCTACTATTCCACAAAAAACACCAAATTCTTTTACAATTAAAGAAGCAAGCCAGAAAGGTCGTGTTAAAATGAAAATTAAAATATCCATATCTCCTCACCTCCTTTTTAAAAATATATTATTCAAAACTTCAAAATTATCTTTTTCAGTAAATAGGAAAGGATGATTATTTATCAGGATTACAAATCCTTTAATCCATCTTGGATGTGTAGTTATATTGTGATGTAAATATTCAACTTTATTCATATCTACTAAACCACCAATATCAATAGCATAAAATTTACCACTTATATCAAAACCTAAACTTGTAAAATGTCCGTGAGTGCTAATAATGTTTTTAGAATATTTTGTCGCAAGTTTTTTTGCTACCTGTCCTGATATTTGAGAATATGATCCAGGATGAACTACATACCAATCTTTATTAACTATTATAAAGGGATAATCTGTAATATAAAGATTTGAAGCATAATAAATAGTTTTAAAAATTTCAGAATAAGTTTCATTAAATTCAAGTTTTCTTAAAATTCTGTTATCGTGATTTCCACATAAGATATAAACTTTCTCAAAATTCTCAACTATAAAACTTAAAAACTTTTTTGTTATTTCTTTTTCCTCTTGCCAGAGTATTTTCTCATAGTGTAAATAATCGCTAAAAATTCCTTCATCAAACAAATCGCCTGCTATAATACAATCAGAACATTTGAATTTATTTAAAGCAATATCAAACATTTTTTCAGTGAAATTAAAATCAGTAAAAGGTAAATGAACATCTGAAAAAACTAAAACCTTCTCTGAATTGACTTTTAAATAATCATTAAATATTTTGACTTGTTTAATCTGATTTATATCTTCAACAACTTTTTTAAACTGCTGAATACCCTTTCTACCTTCTATTACTCCTCTTTGTTTTGCTTTTTTTAATACTCTGATAATACTTGTTTTCCCTCGTCCTGTTATTTCCTGTATTTCTTTTAGTGTTTTTCCTTGCCTGTATAACTCAATAATTTTTTCTTTTTCAGAGAGAGATAATTCTGTTAATACTTTTTTCTTCTCTCTCTTTTTAAAGAGAAGATTTAACATTTCTCATCCTTTTTCATTTTTTAACTCTCTCTCAACTTGCTGTCTTTTATTAAGTGATAATAATACAGATAACGCCCACCAAGTATATTTCTTATCAAGTATTATCTTCTCAATACAATCTTCACAATAATGAAATTCTAAATCTCTTGCTTTAAATGTCGCATATTTATCTGTATCAATCACTTTCTGACATAAATTACAAAAGATTTTTATCATCTTCTCTCCTTTTTAAAAAAGATTGGCTGGCGGTCTCCCTTGCGTCTGGGGGCGGTTGTCACAAGGAAGCAGGGCATCAAAAGTTGAAGTAGACCCTCTCTAACTCCACCCCAGCCAGAGTAGATAGGACTATTTCTACCTTCTTTTGATACTTCCCTTTTTACCGCCAGCCAATTCATTTATAACTCCCTTTTTATTTCCTTTTTTATTTCCTTTAACGCTTTTTCTGTTATTTTTTCTACCAACCTTGCTATCTTCTCATCATCACCTTGAATATATTTTTTCTCCGCTAAATAATGTATTATTTCGTGAAATAAAACAGATATTTTTCTCAAAAAAGATAATTTTTGATTGATTTTAATTATGTAGATTTCTGAATTATCAAGAGTATCAAAAAGACCATCCGCATTATTTATTCTACAAATTTTAAGTTTTAAATCTTTTGTTAATTTAGTCATATTTAAGAATTTGAAAATCAGATATTAAATACTCATACAGAGATATAATTCTTTTATTCCATCCCCTTCCAAACATATCATATGCCCTTAAATTGTCATAAAAATCACTTCTCTTTAAAATCGCTATTATCCAAGAATGATTTTCTGAATAACCTTGATTTTTGAGATAAGCAAGATAATCCTGTGCTGTTAATTCTAAAACTTTTTTTGCTACTGAAATTCCTTGATTAAAAGAACAATCTGCTATCACAATATCAAGTTTTGAAGGTAAATAATCACAACTTAAAGCGTCCCAATACAAAGTTTTTGCATTCTTTTTTGCTAATTCTTCTGCTTGCTTTTTGTCTTTAAAATAAAGTTCTTTTAATTTCTTCACCAAGTCAGGATAATACTTCTCTGTAAATCCAAAAATTGTAAGTCCTGCTCCATCTTTAATATCCCCTGCATACTCTTTTTCCCAGAAGATTAAGAATTTCCAAAAATATTCAAAGTTGTCTCTCATTTTCTTCCTCCATTTTTCTTTAAAAGAATATCAAGTTTCCCTTCTATATTACTCAATCGCTGTAAAATCTCTTGATTACAATTTTCTAACTTGTTAACTTTGTCTTTTAAAAGATTTATCTCTGTATTTTTTGAACCTAAAAGAAATGAAGCCATTACTAAAAAGATGAACAATTGAACTAAATACTGAATAACTAACTTTGCTCCTCCGTTAAACCAGAATTTTTTTATGTTTTCTCCCATTTTTTAACCTTTTTATTACTTTATGCAAACTCTATTAAATAACCTTTTAATTTAAAATTACTTCCTTCAAAACCTAAAATATATTTCTCACTTGAATTTGTAATATTTACTGAATTTTCGCCATTTACAAGAGTTGTTAATAATTGAAGATTGAAAGATAAACCATTTTGATAAATGTCTGCTACTTCATCATCTGTTAATGCTTTTTTTATAACAAATGCTTCATCAATATAACCTGTAAAATTATGTCCATCCCAGTATTTCGAATTTCCTACATAAAAATCATCACCAAAATAAGAATAATAATATTCCCAATTATCTTTCTCATCTACTTGTGTTCCATTAACATAAAATTTTATTTTACTATTTTCTTTGTCAACTACTGCTACAAGATGATACCAAGTTTCAAATGTCTCTACCAAATACCCTACACTAACACGACTTCCATTTCTATAAAACTCCAATGTAAAATACCTTGCATAACTTTCCCATAATAAATTATACCCTTCTCTTGTTGGTGAAGTTCTTTCTCGTGAAAGAATAAATGCATTATGATCGATATAATCAGGAATATATACCCAACACCCGATTGAAAAACTTGTATTTTCCATACATAAATTGTAATTATCGTTTTGCTGACTTGAAGGTAAATAAGCATAAGAACCATTTGTTTCATTTACACTTAAAGCATATCCCACCTGTCCTTGAACAAAACTTGGAGAGTTGACAGGTATTAAATTTCCTTGAAGTCCCCTTGTATCTACATAATCTTGTTCAAATTTATAAAATGCTCGTAAATATTCTCCTATATCATTTTCTGATGCTGAATATAATTTTTTCGTAATACTTCCTGTCTCTGATGTAATGAGTTTAATTTTGCTTATACTCGGTAAAACACTTGAAGACACATAAATAATTGAACTATAACAATTTGATGTTTTTGCAAGAGTAAATATTTCAGAAAGTCCTTGCTTATAATTTACAGAACTTCCACCTCCACCTTCTGCTGAAATTCTTAATCTCTTATTTCCTTCTGTTTGTTCTTCTGTTATTGTTATATTATCTCCTGCCACGAACTTATCCTCTAAATACCCTGCTTGTATATCTGAACTATCTACTTTTACTTTCTCATCAGAACTTCCACCTCCACCTTCTGCTGAAATTCTTAATCTCTTATTTCCTTCTGTTTGTTCTTCTGTTATTGTTATATTATCTCCTGCCATTAACTTATCCTCTAAATACCCTGCTTGTATATCTGAACTATCTACTTTTACTTTCTCATCTGTGCTACTTCCTCCGCTTCCACCACTCCCTTTCGGATAAATCCCCATACTTACCTCCTTATTTCAATAAAACAACTTCTGCTTTTCCTGATGTATCAACTGCTTTTATGTAAAGTTTAAAATTCGTTATATCAAGATTTTCAAAATTTACTGCTGTTTCAGAAGGAAGAGTTATGTAATTTGTCCCATCAAAAGAGATTTTATAAGCAACAGCAGAAAAGATATTTACTCCTTGAACATACATATCTTCAATAACAGCAGGTGTTGTTGTGTTAATATCAACCTCTTTTGTTAAAATACTTGCAGGTTTCATAATTCCCTCCTTTGTTAAATCCACCCTGATTTAACAAGTTCTGGTATCTGTTTTGATTGTCTTTTACCTAAATCTGTTCTATATTGAATATCTATTGTCTTAACCTTTTCCACTATTTTATACACTCTTTCCACCCCTTTTAATAATATATTATGTTTTTCTGTTATATATGCTACACAACCATAACCACCAGAAGTAAGATAATAACCATCTTGATAAAAAACACCACCTAACCAAATATGCTCCTCGTCTTTCTCATCAAACAGAATAGGAGTTCCAAAAAGTGAGGTCTCTTGAAAAGGATAATTAGGTATAGAAATTCTTACACTACAACCATATTCGCTTGGTCTTTTCTCTTGTATTTTTTCTCCACCAGCAAGAAGATATATACTCTCAATATAATAATCTAATCCTAAAAGTTCTATTGTGGTAAAAATAGAATTATACCCAAATCGCGGAGTTATCTCTAAAAAATAATATTTATCATCAGAAATAATTGAGTTAAAATCTATTTGTCCTATAAAATTTATCTGCCTTAAAAACCCAACAATCTTTCCTAACCCTTCTTTAAATAATTTTTTGTCAGGAGTAAAAAATTTCAATACATCTTGACTACATCCTGTATTAACACCTAAATTATCATTCATAAACTTTTTATCTTCCATCGTCCAATTTAAAAAATAAAAATCTTTCCCATTAAAATAAATTTCAGAAGATATTTCAATCCCTTCAATATATTTTTGTAATACAAATTTTCCTTTATCTTGTTGAGTTAAACTTTTCAAATAGAAAATTAAATCTTCTGAATTTTCTAACTGTGATACATAAGTATGACTTGCTTCTTTGCTCCCTTCTGGTTTATATACCCATCTTCCCCCTCTTTCAACTAAAAAATCAACTGCCTCTCTTAAATTATCAAATTCATAAGTTTCTGGAATATTTACTCCAAAAGTATGAAGTAAATTTACAACATAATATCTGTCATATTCAATAACATCACAAAAACTTCCTCCACCCCATACCCTATATCCTGCTTCTCTTAACTGGTCTGGAATACTCTTTAATCCTGTGAAATCAACAATAATAAAATCAGGTTTAAACTTTTTAACAACTTCATATACTTTTTCAAAAGAAATCTCATTTTTTGGAATTAAAATTCTATCTATTAAATTATCTCCTGTATGCTCTTCTTTTTTATCACAAAAAATAGTTAAAATCTTATGTTTTTTGCTTAATTTAATTTGTATCCCTATACTATCTAATGCAGGTGATAAAAACAATATCTTCATTTTATTCTCCTCTAAAATTCTTTAATCTCTCTTCAAAAGGTATAACTCTCAAAACTCTGTTGACCAGTGGACTTCTTGCTGGAATTGTTATTTTTAATTCTCTCCCCTCCTCAATATCTTCCCATATCTTCTCAAAAGCATTAAGATTAAACTTATCTCCAACTATCGCTCCTACTAACCTATCTTTTCCTTTTTTAGAAGCCATATAGTATTCAAGAGGTATATCTCCTGTTAAAGTTCTTATAATTTCAAAACCTAACTCAACAGCAGGATTAATACCAGGTAATTGTCTTCCTATTGTAGATTTATACGCCTGATATAACTCTTTTAAATCAACCTGTTGTTCTGTTTGTTCTATTTCTAACTTTGCTACATTATAAACAAGTGCGTGAAATAACACTGCTTCTTCTGCAACAGGTAATCTTAACCAAATTAAACTACCATCTCTTGTTTCTCCAACAGGAAAACTAACAGGAAAATACGCCTTTAAATAATTTGACGCTTCTTCATATTTCTCTTCTAAATCTTTTCCAAAAAACCCTTTTTCAGCAAGTATTTTTAACATAGCAAGTCCTGTAATAGTTAAAACACCTGTCCAAAAAGTTCCTCTTATGCCTGGTGTTGTCGCTCCTAAATATAACCTTCTCATCCCTTGTTTTGTCGCATTATAAAATAAGAAAGGTAATTCAATGGTATGTTTCCCTTTTGCCACTTGATAAAAGTTAGGTGAACCGCCTAAATTTTTTGTAAGCCAACCTATTTCCTCATCTGATAAACCTAATTTCTTTTGATTTTTTTTCAACGCTTTCCAATATGATATTTTATGCATTTTTTCTCCTATTACTCCTAAATCTTCAATTTTATCTATAACATTTTCAATCGCTCCTATAAGTTTATTTTTAGTTTTTTCATCAGAAATTAACTCTAACAATTTTTTATCCTGTTCTGATAAAAACTTTCTAAACGCCTCTCTATCTGTTAAAGAACCAAAAAAACTTTCATCAATTATTCCTCTTTTAACCAATTCTTCTATTTCAGGTGAAGTTTTTCCTCTTAAATATTCAGAAATTAATCTTTTTGCTTCTGGATATTGTTTTAATAAATCCCATATATGAACTCTACCTCTAAAAAGAATAGCCGCAGTTAAATCTCTTAAAAAGTTAGTAGTGCAAATAAATCCTAAATTCCACCTTGTAAAATACGCTTTAATGAAATTATTCGTTTTATCAAGTATTTTTGCTGTCCCTAAATCATATTGTCCTGTCTCAAATTCTTTAAGAATTTCTTTTGGAACTTTATACCTTTCCCATACTCCATCTCTCTGGAAAGAAAATATTTCGTATCCTTCTGGAAGTTTAACAGGGTTTTTTGGAGAACCTGGGATTTTCTCTACGCCTGGGAATGTTTTTATAACTGTGTCAAACAATTTCCTTTTATACGCATTTCTTTCAGCATACTCTCTTAACACAACAGTTTTCTCTATTAAGTTATAAAATGGCTCTTTAACAGTGTCAAGTGTCCCTGCTCTTTTTTTGAAAAATGGAGATACTCGTTCTTCAATATGTTTTTCTACAATAAATGGTGCATAAAAATGTTCTTCTTTTAAATACTCTTCCAGATTTTCTATATTTAATCCCAATTGCTTTGCTTCTATTAAAATTTTATCGTGCCACCGCTTAACTTTATCTACTACCTCATTAAGTTTATTGTAATACTCTTCTCCAACTTGCTTTTTAAAAGTTTCCAACATAGATGGTATATGTTCTGGTCTTATTCCAAGTGGATTTGCTATATCTTCCTGATTTAAAATTCTCTTTTCCAACAAAACTAAATTTATATCCTCTATTTTGATATTGTTTTTCTGAATTAAATCGCTTATTTCATTAAATAACTCTTGAAGTTTGTATTTAGATAATACATAAGGAGTAAAATGATATTGTGTTAAAATATTAAGAATTGCATTATAGTCATCTTTTGTTATCACTCCTGCTTGATATAGTTTTTTTGCTTTTTTCTGTAAAAGAGTAAACTTATCAATCAATTCTTCTTGTAATACTCTACCCATTCCCCCTAACTCTTTTTTTAATTGTTTTTCTATCTTCTCTGCTTCTTCTTTATTTTTTAGTACTGTATTTTTAAACCACTCATTTAAATCAATCTGCTCTCCTAAAACTTTATTTCTGGCAAGATGTATTAAATCTTCATTTTTAATCCACTCTGATGCTCCTTTTTTCGCTACTTCATTAACAAGTTCATCAATCTCTGTTGAATTCAAATCTATAAAACTACGGATTAGTTTAGCAAGTTCATCATTTTTATTTATTCCATTCCAGAACATCTTACTTGCTTTCGGTGCTATTTCTGCTACTCTGGCAGGATTGTGTAAAATAGAGGCAAAAAGGTCAGCATATAACTCACCCGCAGGAAATTTCTGTTTTTCTAACACTTCATACCTACTTTCTCCAAAAAATTCTTTACTTACTTTTATTACTTCTTCTTTAACCTCTTTTTCTTTAACCCCTTCAAACTCTTTTTTAAGATAATCTTTAATTCTGTTAAGTTTTCCAAGTAAAGTATTTCTTTTTGCTCCTAACATTCTGTCTACTGCGTGTCCTGCTTCGTGAAGTAAAACTTTAACAACTTCTGGCTGATTAGAAAAAATATCACTACTTACAGAAATTCTTTGCTCTTTTGGAACATATATACCTAAACTTGTTTTTAATCTTGTAGATACTTGTGGATATTTCTTAATAAATTCAGAAGCAAATAATACTGCTATTCTACTATCGGTAATCCCTCTACCTTGTGGTGGAGGTGGTGGAGTAGATGATTGTTCTGGTGGTTTTTCTGGTGGTGAAGTATACTTTTTCCCTGCTTTAAAATACTCAACCTCTTCTTCCTCTCTTACTGGTATTTTATACTGCTTTTTCCCCATTTTATTTATTTCTTCTATTATCATTCTATCCCTTATTTTCGCTATCTTTTTTGTTTCTTCTGACCATTTCTCCTCTGGTAATAAAATATATTCTCTGGCATTTTTTTCTGCTTCATCAGGAGGTATATTATGTCTTTCTATCAATTCTCTGGTAAAAAGTTTAATATCTTCCTGTTGAGAAGGTGTAATTTCTGGTTCTGTTATTTTTGGCTTAACTTCTCCTTTAACTTTAATAGGTTCTTGTGGTAAAACTTTCCCTTCTATTGGTATTGGTGGTTTTGGTGGAGCAGGTTTAACCTTTACCACTTCCTCTGGTCTTACTGGAACTATTTCTCCTTTAACATCTTTTATAGGGATAATCGCTTTTCCAACCTCTCTTACAATCGTTTTATCAACTGGTGAAGGAATTTTTGTCGGCTGTTCTATATATATTTTCCATAAACTCTTATTAAACCATTCTACAAAATCCTCAATTTCAGTCAGTGTTGGAAATCTACCACCTCTTTTATAAACTTCATTAAAATACGCATTAACAAAATTTCTTGTTATTTTATCTACTATATCTGGATTTATTTTTGGATTTTTTTCTAAAATTCTTGTCTTAATAGAGTTATAAAAATTATTATAAACTTCCTGTTCTATTTGTTTTGATACTTGTTTTCCAGTTAAAGCAGTAAATCCACCTACTATTGCCATATTTATTAAAACATCTTTCGGGTCAATCTTTTTCTGTTTTATGTAATCTTCCAGAGAAGTAAATACTCCTGCATAAACAGAAGATACAGCAGTTCTTAAAGGAATATTTATAATCTGTTCTCCTGTCCCAAGTCCAAGTCCAAATAGCATACCTAACCCTGCTTCTTTCCCCACTTCCTTTAAATCAAATTTCCCTTGTTGTAATTGCTTTATACTCTCTCTAAACAAATTCTGTCCTGCTAATGTAGTCCCACTTCTTAAACCGCTTGCTAAAAACCTGTATAATCTCGGAGAATAAGATAAAGTTTTAGGTAAAATTCTTGTTATTGGTCTTGTTAAAGGAGAAATTGCTGTTAATTCTGCTATACCACCTGTTATTTCTCCTACTATTCTTGATACAGGATGTTGTTTTTCAAGTTGTTGTAAATATTTTCTTTCTTCTGGCTTCAAGAATAAAGTTAAAATAGGAGCAAAACTTTCAGCAAAAACAGCACTTCTTTCCTGTATTTTTTCAACAGGTAATTCTGCTATTTTTTGAGTAATTGTAGAGGATATTTTCTGGATAGGTTTTTTTACTTCTTCTTTAAACGCCTGAAAAGTAGAAATTTTTTCAGGAGCATAAAGTCCTGCCTGTCTTAAAATAAGTTCAATTTGTTCATCTGTTGGTATATTATCAGTTTCAATAGTATAAGTTTTATTACCGATTTTAATTTCTGTTTCATACATAGTTTATTTTTCTTTGATTTGATAAGTGATATTACCAATTTTACCTTGTTTAATAATTTTTTCCTGTGGTGGTGTAATTGTTGATTGTTTTTGGAAATACGCTTGATCCCAGGATTTGGTATATGTATCTAAAACTTTTATTGCTTCATCATATAATTCAGGGTTAATTCCAGATGTAAGTGCTAACTCAATTGCTTTATCTCTTGTATAAGGGTCTTTCTTATCATACGCCTTTTTTATTTTTGCAAACCATTTATTAAACGCTTCTCTTTCTTTCACACTTGCTTTCGCTAATGGTTTTGTGGTAGGTGTAGTAGTTTTAGTAGTTGTCTGTTGTTTTGTCTTCTCTATCATTATTTTATCCTTTAAATAATCAGCATAAGTATAATGAGACGCTATTACGGATTTTACTCTTTCTGCTTCCAGAGGTGTTAAAGTTTTTATTTTATCTATTTCTGCTAATACTTTTTGTTTATCTAACTCAAACTTTTCTTTTTCTTGTTCAAGTTTTTCTTTCGCTAATGGGTCCTCAAAAAAATCTAATGGTTTTCCTGTCGCTTTATCTATTGTAATTATTCCATAATCGCTTTTAATCAATTCATAATAAGGTGGTAAATCCCCCATCCTTATTGCTGTATTGATTATATTTTCTATTTCATCTGTTGATAGTTTTGCTGGGTCTTTCCCTATAGATTGAGCATAAGTCGTAATAATTCCAAAAGTTTGAGGTGTTATAAATCCTTCTTCTATTTCTCCTGTATTTAAATCTTGTTTAACATATCTATTAGTTTTAAAATCTACATCAACTTTTATATTTGGTTTTTGATATATAATTTCTCTTTTTTCTGGGTCAATTAAAGTATCTCCTACTTTTATAACTCCACTTTTTATTTTTTCTCCCGTAGATATATCTATCAACTCTTTCTCTGGCTCTGTCTGTAAAATAGGTTTACTTATCCACTGTCCTGTTATAGGATTATAAAGTCCTTTCCCTGCTTCTATTTCAATTGGTGTTATCATTTTTCTATACGCTTCCATCATCTTTGCTACATCTACCTGTGGTGTTAATTGTGCTTGTAATCCTGCTATATTTAATAACATCTGCTGTTTATCCACTGGTAAGTTCCAAAAAGAAGGATTAGATAAAAGTTTTTGAAAAATCATCTGTGGTTGCTGTTGTGCTTGTATTTGTTGCTGTATTATATCTTCTATACTTGTTTTTTTCTCTCCTTCTGTTGTCGGTGCTGGTAAAGATGGCTGTGGTTGAGAATAACTAGTTTTTAAAATATCTTGTAATACCTGCTGTTCTTTCATTCTTCCATATCCCTCTAATAATCCTGTTAAAATATAAGCAATTGGGTTCGGCATATCTATCTCCTTTTAAAACTATGAAATAACATAACCTATACCAGGTAAATATCCAAATCCACTCAATATACCAAAAGTAGGATAATTTAATGTTCCTTGAATATATTGTCCGCCTACAGGAACTCCTGAAGAATAACCTACATTATAACTTGGTGTTGTAGATGTCCCCTGTGTTAAATAAGGAAAAACAGAATTAAATACTTGTCCTAATTGTGCCCATTCTTGTCCTGCTTGTGGTATTAAATTCGCTAAAATACTTGCTCTTGCCTGTGTTGCTGGAATACCTAATCCCATATATTGAAGTCCGTATTGAATTGCTGGCTCATACCATCCTGATTTTAATTGCTCTAACGCTAAAGCAGTTTGTAATGCTCCTCTTCCTAAATCACTTAATC
>Ga0209409_1002616_pt1 | contig 13059 bp, 13 predicted proteins | sample AD_JPNMR1_MetaG_FD_184424 | JGI IMG/M metagenome (GOLD analysis project Ga0209409, IMG submission 184424) | Active sludge microbial communities of municipal wastewater-treating anaerobic digesters from Japan - AD_JPNMR1_MetaG (SPAdes) (version 2) | ecosystem: Engineered > Bioreactor > Anaerobic...
AACTCCATTCAAAAACTATAGCCGACAGATAACAGGTGGAGAGCATTATCAGAACCACTCATTATTCCATAGTCAATTTTCCAGTTATTAGAGGAACACCCTATACCTGCAGTTATCATATCTTTCTCGCTGTTGTTTATATGGTAGCCACCTGCTCTGACTGTAATATGTTCATTGAGTTTCTTTTCCAGCCCTGCACTTATATCTCCTCCATAGGCATCTTTTGAGTTATTCAAAAGGTCATAAACCTCTAAGGAAAAGATAATGTCTTCTTTTGGTTTCCACGCTATCCCCGGTCTCAGGTTGAAAAAATATTCATTCTTGCTATCAGAAAACTTTAAGGACGGCTCATTGAAGTTCTGGCATAAAATACCAAATGTGAGATGCGGGTTGATATTATAGAGAATCCCTGCATCCAGTGGGAAAATACAATCACTATCAGAATAATTAAAAGGAGTTCCTCCTGACCTGCCTGAAACATCAATGTCCGTTGAGATAAGTTTGATATTCATACCTAACGACAGATTTTTTACTGAAATGCCATATCCTAAATTTACATAGTGTTTATTACTTTCAATATCAAAGTGGTTGTCTTCGTCCACAAACATCTTTTTCCTCTCCCCGTCATATGTATAACTAATCCCAAGCGTTCCATATCTCAATAGTATTGCAAGTGCTACAAAATCATCATAACTTGCCTCATCTCTTTCGTTCATCAGCCGTGTATATGTGAACTCTGTTTTTTCAACCTTTCCCAGTCCCGCAGGGTTCCAGTATATACTATGGACATCGTCTGAAACAGCCACAAATGCGCCACCGATAGATAATGGTCTTGCCCCCCAGCAGGCAAAGAGAGGAGAACCCATACCCACTATACCAATTATTCCAGCACATATTATATTTCTAACAGTCATAAATTTCTAATGACCTATAGACAGGATTTTAATATATGGACTTATAAAAGTCAAGTTTAATTTTTACTATAAGTCATATTATTCATCTTACTTATGGGCTATTAAACTGATATCCACTTTCTGAAATAATATAGATACTATGAAAAACGATATATATACTCGGGTTGGTAAAAGGATAAGGATAATAAGAGAAGGAATGGGAATAACGCAGGAAGAATTGGCATTTAAATCAGGACTACATCCAAGTTTTATAAGTCATATAGAAAGAGGAAAGAAAAAGGCGAGTTTAGAGACAATAAATAAATTAGCAGATGCCCTTGGGGTTGGTATGGATAAAATTTTTGTATCATCAGAGAAAGATGCATATTCTATACAGAAAGAATCCTTTTTTGTCCGTAGGGTTTCTAACTTCCTTAAAGATAAAGATGAACGTTTCCAATATACTGCCTGGCGTATTATAAAGCATCTTGGAGAATTAAAAAAGAAGAAATAATCTGTCTCCCCTTCTTCCTAACGATTTTCTCACTTTCTGTTTTATAAAGTATAATAAGATAAAAGGAGAAATAATGAGGGTATTGTGTCTGGATATTGGGGAAAAATGGGTTGGAGTGGCTATCAGTGATGAGACAAAGTCGCTTGCACGTGGACTGGGAAGGATTAACCGTGGAGATAAAGAAGTGGAAAAGATAAAGAAACTTATAGCGGAGTATGAAGTGGAGAGTATCATATACGGGCTCCCCTTAAGAATGGATGGTTCTATAAGTTCCCAGACAGAGAAGACAATGGCTTTTATATCAAAACTTCAGAAAGAGATTTCCATTCCTTTTATACCTTTTGACGAGAGATTAAGTTCACAGCAGGCAGAAACAATAATGCTTCAGGCGGACTTAAGCAGGCGTAAAAGGAAGAAATATATAGATAAACTGTCTGCACAGATAATACTGCAGAACTACCTTGACTCACTTAAAGAAGATACGCTTGAAGAGATATAAAACAAAGAGAATGATATTACTTATTACCTTCAATCCAGGCAGCGGCAACCTTTTCTGCTACCTTCTCCGCCACCTTTTTATCAAGTGCAGATGGTATGATATAGTCAGGGGATAATTTATTTTCGGGGATGTAATTGGCAATCGCATAACTTGCTGCAAGTTTCATTTTATCCGTTATCTTTCCTGCCTTTACATCAAATACTCCTCTGAATATCCCCGGAAATGCTAAAAGATTATTTATCTGGTTTTCCATATCACTTCTTCCTGTGCCAACTATAAAAGCACCTGCTTTCTTTGCCTTTTCCGGCATAATCTCAGGCACAGGATTTGACATAGCAAAGACAACAGCACCCTTATTCATTTCCTTTACCATCTCTTCACTCACTGTATCAGGTCCGGAAACGCCTATAAAGACATCAGCACCTTTCATAGCATCAGAAAGAGTACCCATTTTAGATGGAAGAAGATATTTTATTATATCTTCCTTTGCAAAATTCATATTCTCCTTCCTATCCTTACAGATAATCCCTCTTCTATCACACAAAAGAATATTTTTTGCTCCCGCATAATGTAAAAACTTTGTTATGGCTATCCCTGCTGCTCCTGCTCCGTTTATTACAATTTTTACTTCCTCTATCTTTTTATTGATAATCTTAAGCGCATTGATAAGTGCGGCAAGGACAACAACGGCAGTTCCGTGCTGGTCATCGTGAAAAACAGGTATGGGAAGTGTTTCTATCAGTCGTGCCTCAATGGTAAAACACCTTGGCGCTGATATATCTTCAAGGTTAATCCCACCAAAGGAAGGTGATATGAGGGACACTGTTTTTATTATCTCTTCTGTATCCTGACTTGATATACAAATAGGAATGGCATCAACCCCACCAAACTCTTTAAAAAGTATTGCCTTACCTTCCATCACAGGAAGTGCTGCCTCTGCCCCTATATTTCCAAGACCAAGAACAGCACTTCCGTCTGTAACAACCGCAACTGTATTCCATTTTGATGTGTACTGGTAGACGAGGGACTTATCTTCCTTTATCTTCATACACGGTTCTGCAACACCGGGCGTGTAGGCAAGGGATAGGTCTTTTTTATCTTTAAGGGGAACCTTTGACTTTATCTCTATCTTACCTTTTGCCTTTCTGTGTAACTCCAATGATTCTGAGTAAATATCCGCCATTTTATTTAAAAATTGTAGTATGAAGAATAAAGGAAGCAAAGACAATGGCTACAATTGACATCAGTTTTATCAGTATGTTGAGAGAAGGACCTGCTGTATCCTTAAATGGGTCACCCACTGTATCACCCGTGACTGATGCCTTATGAACATCCGTCCCTTTGCCACCAAAGTTTCCCTTCTCTATATATTTCTTTGCATTGTCCCATGATGCACCTGCATTTGCCATCATAACAGCAAGGACAAAACCACCTGCCATTGCCCCTATGAGAAGCCCCATCAGCGCCTCAATTCCCAGCAAAAGCCCAACTGCTACAGGAAGTATTATTGTGGCTATGGCGGGTTTAAGCATTTCCTTCTGTGCTGATTTCGTGCATATATCCACTGCCTTTGCGTAGTCCGGCTTTGCCTTGCCTTCCATAAGTCCCGCTATCTCTTTAAACTGCCTTCTTACCTCTTCAACAATCTCCTGTGCGGTTCTCCCAACTGCGCGGAGAGCCATTGAAGAGAAGAACATCGGATACATAGCGCCGATGAAAAATCCAGCAATAAGACGGACATTCATAACGGAAAGTTCAACATTGCCACCTAACATAACAATCTGTTCTTTGAAGGCGGCAATAAGGGCGAGTGTTGTAAGTGCAGCAGAACCGATGGCAAATCCTTTTCCTGTTGCTGCAGTAGTATTTCCAAGCGCATCAAGTGCGTCTGTCCTCTGTCTGACAAATGGTGGCTGATGAGACATCTCGGCATTTCCCCCTGCATTATCAGCCACAGGACCATAAGAGTCAGTGGCGAGTGTTATACCTAATGTGCTTAAAAGCCCAACACCTGCAAGCCCTATACCATAAAGACCCATACCGGGCTGATAAAGACCTCCTGCAAATATATAGGCACCTATTGTGGCAAGAACAATTACTATGACAGGAGCAGCCGTTGAGTACATACCTGTAGCAATTCCTTCTATAATAACCGTTGCATGTCCTGTAAGTGCTGACTTTGCCACATTTCTTGTTGGTTGGTAACTGTCAGATGTATAGTACTCGGTGAAAAATCCTATAAGAAGTCCTGCTATAACTCCACATATAACAGAACCAAATATCCGTTTGTATTCAGGACCGAGTATACCGACTATAGCAAAGTAGGAAGCAACGATAATAATGCCTGCTGCAATATAGATTCCCTTCCTTAAAGCCATAAGCAGATTTGCCTGTGTTGCCTCCTCTTTTACACTCACGAAGAAAGAACCGATGATGGAAGCAAAGATACCAAGTGCCGCTATGACAAGCGGAAGGGATATACCCTTATATCCCAGGCCTGCTGAAACTGAAAGCGCCATAGTAGCAAGTATTGAACCTACATATGACTCGTAAAGGTCTGCTCCCATACCCGCTATATCTCCAACATTGTCTCCCACATTATCTGCAATAACAGCAGGGTTTCTGGGGTCATCTTCAGGAATACCCGCCTCTACCTTGCCTATAAGGTCTGCTCCTACATCCGCACCTTTTGTATATATACCACCTCCTACTCTTGCAAATAGTGCCTGCGCACTCGCACCCATTCCAAAACATACCATCGTTGAGGCAATGTAGTTAAGGTCAGGATGTAACAACTTTACAATACTGTATCCCACACTGATAAAAAGCAGGGCAAGTCCAACAACAATAAGTCCCATAACCAGCCCTGAAGAGAATGCTAATTTCAACGCTTCATTAAGTGAGTTTTTTGCTGCAAATGTTGTCCTTGCAGAAGAGTTTGTTGCTATAGTCATACCTATATAGCCGCTTAAAGCAGAGAAAAACCCACCTGCCAGGAAGGCAAAAGGGACAAAGATACTTGTATATCCAAGTCCTGCGAGGATGAGGAGAATTACAAAGACAATCCCGAAAAATATACTCACGCCTTTATACTGCCTCATAAGATATGCCCTTGCTCCTACCCTTACCGCCTGGGCTATCTCTATCATTTCAGGTGTTCCTTCTGATTTCTTCATAATCTTTCTGACAAGCAATCCTGTAAAAGCAATCGCTACAAGTGAACTGACAAACGCAAAAACCTGCATTCCAGTCCCTTCCATTTTTATTCTCCTCCTTTCAATGTCAGGTGTTATAGATACTCATTGCTTTTTGTATTCCGCTTTTAACAATCTCTTCTATGGCTGAAACCATCCTTTCAAGTGACTCTTCAACCAGTGGTCTTTCTTCCGGAAGAAAAGGAGACAGCACATAATCTACATATGGCGCATCTAAATTTTCCTTCCATATTCCTATTCTTATGCGGATAAAATCCTTGCTCCCTAATTCATTTACCACTGATAGAACCCCTTTATGTCCACCGGGTCCCTTTCCTGCTGTAATCTTTATCTTTCCCAGAGGTACATCAAGTTCGTCATGGATTATTATATAGTCCTCTATTTTACCATCAAATCTTTCAAAGACCTTTTTAACAGCTATACCACTTTCATTCATAAAGGCCTTTGGCTTTATAAGAATAATAGGACTGCCTGCTATCTCAGTACGCCAACCCCTATAATACTTATGCTTTATAACTTCTGAAGGGGTATATTTTTTCCTTAACAGGTCAATGGCTTTAAATCCAATATTATGTCTCGTGTTCCCGTATCCAATTTTTGCATTACCAAGGCCAACTATTATCTTCACTCTTTCTCTTCTCTTTCTCTTGCCTCTTTTTCCCTTCTCCTTTCAGCTGCTTCTTTTTCACTGATTACTTCTGGCTCTGCAGGTGTCTCGGTTGCAGGGACTTCAGCCCCTTCTTCTGCAACCTCAACCTTCTCTGCCTTGGGTGCAAGCACAGTAACCACTACTTTTTCCGGGTCATCAACAGCAGTAACTCCTTCAGGCAATACTATATCCTTAACCAGGATAGAATGCCCTATGTCAAGTTTTGATATGTCCACCTCTACAATTGAAGGAATCCTGTCAGGCAATGCCTGAACCTGAAGTTCTCTTACCTCCTGTTCAAGTATTCCTCCCTTTTCTATTCCGGGCGCTTCTCCTGTAAGATGTACAGCAACTCCCATTCTGACAGTATGGTCCATCCTGACCCTGTAAAAGTCAAGGTGCAGAATATCTCCACGTATAGGATGTGTATGGATATCTTTAAGAACTGTCTTCACTGTTTCTTTCTTCTTTCCTTTTTTAATAACAATCTCAGCCATAACATTATGGGACTCTAACTTTCTTATAATGTCTTCTGCGCTTTTTTTCTCAACCTTCAACAGGGCTGGTTCATAACCTGGACCGTAGAGAACCGCAGGGATAAAACCGGATACCCTCAGTTTTCTTGCAACCCCTTTACCCTTTCCATCTCTTTCTTCTGCGTTAAACTGTATCTTATCCATAAAACATCCCCCCTCTTTTTCACTTTAATTTTTAGGTCTATAATTTTATCATATCAGAACAAAATATCAAACAAGTATTTCTTTTTTCAAAAGAATACAGTAAAATTAAAGAAGTATTAAGGAGGTTTAAATTAACGACAAGGTAAAAAGAATTGTTGCTATACTTGAAAACAAAAAAGCAGAAGACATTAAAGTTCTGTATGTTGGTAACCAGACATGGATTACTGATTACTTTATTATTGCTTCGGGAAATTCATCCATACACACAAAGACACTTGCAGAATCACTTCTTGATGGAATTGAAGAACATCCTGTTTCTATAGACGGACTGAAAAGAGGTAGATGGGTACTTATTGATTATGCAGAGGTAATTGTCCATATATTTCTGCCGGAAGTAAGGAACTATTACAAACTTGAAAAGTTATGGGCTGAAGTATAAGAATGCCCTTTAAATATCAAAACTATTGTTGTTTTTCTATCAGTTTATTAACTGCTTCGGCAAGGGACTTAAAAAAGTCCTTCTTTCTTAATCTGATGGGCTCAACCTTCTTACCCTCTGCCATCTCCCTGATTGTTTTCTCAATCCTGTAAACCGGACCTGCTATCCTGTGAAGGTAATAAACTCCAAGGCCAAAAGCAAATACAAGCACTATGACTAACATCGTCCCGACCCGTTTTAATATAAGAAGATTGATGTCTTTAACCATCTCATATGCCTGTGAGAGTCCCCCCTGTGTTTCAAGCTCATTAAGTATGGTATTAAAGGTAAGATAATATGTGCCAACTCCGACAACGATGATGCCTATAAGAAGGAGATATATCATAATACCTGAATAGATAAACTGGAGGGGTTTATTTATCAGATAGTTTCTTCTTCTAAATTTTTTGCCCATGTTCTCCTTTATTATCATTTTACCTTTATCAAAAGAGGTTTGTCAATTAATAGTGTATAAGAGTATAATATCTCAAAGGAATATCTATGCAAATAAAGAGAGATATATTCAGAGAATATGATATAAGGGGTGTTTACGAAGAAGACATGAAAGGAGAAATCCCCTATCTTTTAGGCAGGGGTTTTGGAAGTATTGTAAGAAGAGGCGGTAAACAAACAGTATGTGTGGGTGGTGATAACAGAATAACCACTCCGGAACTAAAGGAAAAACTGATTGCAGGATTACTTGATTCGGGATGTGATGTAACAGATACAGGTATAGTTCCAACCCCTGTCCTTTATTTTGCAGTCCACTATTATAACTTTGATGCAGGGGCAATGGTTACAGCAAGTCATAATCCTCCTGAATTTAACGGGTGCAAGATGGTTGTGGGTGATAGAAGTTTATACGGGAAGGAGATACAGGATATTGCAGACATAATTGAGAAAAATGATTTTGAAAAAGGAAAGGGACAATATTATGAAAAAAAGGAAGTCATACAGAACTATATAAAATTTATACTGGAGAGGTTCATATTTAAAAGAAGGTTAAGAATAGCCGTTGACACAGGAAATGGCACAGCCGGTCCTTTAATAGTTTCTCTATTTGAAAAACTTGGAGTTGAGATATTCCCTCTCTATATTGAAAGCGACCCATCCTTTCCCAACCATCTTCCTGACCCACTTGTCCCTGAAAACCTTAAAGACCTGATAAAGGTAGTTAAAGGAAAGAATCTTGATGCAGGGTTTGGCTATGACGGGGATGGAGACCGTTTAGGTGTGGTGGACGAGAAAGGAAATATATTGTGGGGAGACCAGTTGTTGATAATATATGCCAGGGATGTCTTAAAAAATATGCCTGGAGCCAAAATTATATTTGATGTGAAGTGCAGCAAGGCACTTGAAGAAGAGATAAGGAAAGAAGGTGGAATACCTTTAATGTGGAAGACAGGCCATTCGCTCATAGAAAACAAGATGCATATTGAAAAAGCACCTCTGGCAGGAGAACTTTCAGGTCACCTTTATTTTGCAGATGACTACTATGGATATGATGATGCTATCTATGCTTCCCTACGACTGCTGAAGATTATGGATGAAACAGGTAAAAAACCTGCTGAATTACTGAAAGGAGTCAAAAAATATTATTCAACACCGGAGATACGGCTTACAGTTCCTGATGAAAAGAAATTTGAGATTGTTAAAAATATTAAAAATTTCTTTGCCTTAAGAGGTAATAAAATATCTGACATCGACGGAGTAAAGGTATTCTTTTCTGATGGCTGGGCACTTGTAAGGGCATCAAATACACAACCAGCACTTGTTATACGGATTGAGGCAGATTCAGAAGAGGCGCTTGAAAGAATTAAAAAAGAGTTCCTTGACACAATAAGAAACTTTATATAAAAGAGCGGGGAAAGGTAAAAAATCAAATCCCTGCACGTGAAAGAGATACACCTCTTCTACTTTCCTCCCCCTTGCCTGCCCGTCGCAGCTTGGGTGCAGGCGGGATGGGGGAGGATGAAAGGTGAGGGTGAAAGAAAAACAGAACACTGCACCAAGGGAAAAAATACAAAGAAGAGTGCAGTGTAAAGAGTGCAGGGTAAATCCAAACTCCGCACCTGAAAGAGATACAGAGAAGAGTGCGGAGTAAAGGAGGTGAGCCCTTATGAAATGTCCGTTGCGTCTTCGTCCGCAGAAAAGACCACTGGGAGAAGCAACATTTGGTGTTCCTGAATTCATTGAGGACTTTGATATGTGCCTTGAGGAAGGATGTGCCTGGTGGGATATGGATAAAAAATGCTGTGCAATAATACATCTATGTGCCATAAAGGAATCGTTATCTATATTGACAGCAGAAAGAAAACAATAACATAAGGAGGCAATTATGAGAAACATTTTAATATCTCTTTTTCTGGTATTTCTGCTTCTATCCTGTGTAAAAGCAGAGATGACAAAGGCACCTGACTTTACACTGCAGGATATCAACGGAAAACCGATAAAACTTTCTGATTATAAGGGAAAGGTTGTAATCATTAACTTCTGGGCGACCTGGTGTCCACCCTGTCTTGCAGAAATCCCTGACTTTGTTAAGTTTTATAATGCTTACAGAGAAAAAGGGGTTGAAATTATAGGAATTGCTGTAAATTCAACAATAGACGATACTAAAAAGATAATCAGTGAGAAAAAAATTAATTATCCAGTATGTATGAGTGATGGGAAGATTGAGAATCTTTATGGAGGTATAAGGGCTGTTCCGACAACTTTTATTATAGATAAACAGGGAAATATACATAAGAAGAATATTGGTTCCTTAGAAGAATCACAATTAACAGAAATTATGCAAGGCATCCTATGAAAAGAGATGAGATTATAAAGGTCCTGATTGATAAAGAGCGGTTAAAGAAAGACCAGATTGAAATGGTTGTTAATGAAAAGGAAAAGACAGGTGCACCTTTTGGATATCTTCTTATAAAATTCGGCCTTATAACGGCAGACCAGTGGTATAACTTTGTCCTGAAAGAACTGAAAATCGTCCCTCTGAATATCTCAGGTATGGAGATTGAAAAGGATGTGCTTACTTCGCTACCTGAATTCACCTGCAAGAAATACAGAACAATACCTGTTTATAAAGGTGGGAAAAAACTCATATGCGGTATGGTTGACCCTGCTGATGAGAATGTGATAGAAGAACTTAAAAAGATATCTTCTATGGAGATAGAACCCCGGCTGGTAAGGGATACAGATGTAAAAGTTGCCCTTGAAAAATATATGGCACAGGGGAGTTTAAAGGTAATTTCCCCTGTAGAAAAGATTGAATCAGCAGGAAAGGTTTTTAAACCATCAGGGATTAAAGAAATCAGCGAGGCGTCAGCTGTTGAGGCGGTGGAAGATATGATAAGAAAAGCAGTGGAGTTAAGGGCAACTGATGTCCATATAGAGATAGAAGAGGAAGGGGTAAAATTGAGGTATAGAATTAACGGACTCCTTTATGAATTCCCTCCACCACCACTGGAACTATATTCTGCCATTGTATCCCACATAAAGGTTCTTTCATCACTTGATATAGCAGAAAAAAGAATCCCGCAGGATGGCTATTTCAAACTGAAACTTTCCGGGATAGATGTGGACCTTCGCGTGTCAACATTTCCCACCATCTTCGGAGAGATGGTTGCTATGCGGGTGCTGAATAAGAAAAATATCGTATCAGGACTGGAACAATTAGGATTCCTGCCACAAACACTACATAGCTGGAGAACACTCCTTGAAGAACCGTATGGACTTTTGCTTGTTACAGGACCTACAGGAAGTGGAAAAACAACAACTCTTTACTCTTCATTAAACGAACTGGATAGTATCCATAAAAAAATAATTACGGTTGAAGACCCTGTTGAATATCATATTCAGAATGTTGACCAGACACAGATTAATCCAAAGGCAGGACTTACATTTGCCACTGCGTTAAGGTCTATCTTAAGGCAGGACCCTGATATTGTTATGATAGGAGAGATACGGGACAGAGAAACCGCAGAGATAGCACTCCGTGCAGCTCAGACAGGACAGCTTGTGTTTTCAACACTGCACACAAACACAGCCCCTGCTGCAGTAATACGGCTGATAGATATGGGGATTGAACCATATCTTATATCTTCATCACTTATAGGTGTATTGAACCAGCGACTTGTAAGGAGTATCTGTAATAACTGCAAGGAAAGATACAAACCATTAAAAGAGGAATTATTACAGGTAGGTATCCCCACTGATGAAGTAGAATTTCTATACAGAGGAAAGGGATGTCATATGTGCAATGGAACTGGCTTTGGTGGAAGAACAGGTATATTTGAACTTATGGTAATGAATGAGGAAATACGCAGGGAAATAATGATAAACCCTGAAGTATCACGGGTAAATGAATTTGCAAGAAAAGCGGGTATGAGAACCCTGCGCGAAGACGGAATAATAAAAATCCTTGACGGAATAACAACCATCTCTGAAGTCCTCTACTCCACCAAGAAATAATATCTGCAGGCACATCCTTAAGCGTAAGTGGATTTGTAGGAAATAAGGATAGATGGTAAATTAAGAGAAAAAATAAAAGGAGATATAATGGAAATTATAAACCCATTTGAAGTCAGGGGAAACTGGTATAAAGGTAATCTCCATACACATACTCAGAATTCTGATGGGGCGTTTACACCCGAAGAGACCTGCATGCTTTACAGTAAAGCGGGTTATAGCTTCCTTGCCATAACAGACCATAACAGGATAACAAAGGGGGTAAAGGCGTCTGATGATTTATTATTGATAGAAAGCTGTGAAATAGATGTGCAGGGTTTTCACATTGTCGGAATAGATATGGAAGATGAGTTTGATAAAGAAGGGCTGACACCACAGCAGGTTATAGACAGGATGAAACAGCAGGATGCCATAGTCATACTTGCACATCCATACTGGAGCGGTTTAACATCTTATGAACTTTTACAGTTAGAAGGTTATGAAGGCATAGAAATATATAACCATGTTTGCCATAGAATGAGAGGAAAAGGATACTCCAGTGTCCATATTGATGAAGTGCTACAGAAAGGTAAAAGAACTTTCTGTTTTGCCGTTGATGACTGCCACATTGAGAGTGATATTGCAAATGGGTTTATAATGGTAAAATCGGGAAAAAGAGCAGAAAGAGATATATTGACATCCATAAAAAAAGGGAATTTTTATTCTTCAACAGGGCTTTTTATAAAGGATATTATTATAGAAAATACAATTATAAAGGTATATTGTGACCCTGCGGAAACAATTGATTTTATTGGTTATAACGCAACAGGTGAAAGAAGGTCGGGTGAAAAACCAATAGAATATGCAGAGTATCAGATAAAAGGGACAGAGAGATATATCCGGATAGAAATAACGGATAGATATGGAAAGAAGGCGTGGACTAATCCTGTCGTTTATCCATAAACACCCTGTTCCACACCTTAAGAAATGCTCCACCTAATAATCTCACCGCTAACTCTGAAGGTACTGTAATTAAATCCCTGTCAGGCATTTCAGGTGCTACGGGACCATCATATCCAGCCTCTGCAAGTGTGTTTAAAAATAACGGCAGGTCAATAACACCTGTTTCACCCGGCAAATACTTTCCTTTACTTTCAGGTGAGACATCCCCTACCAAGACATACACTATCTCATCCTTTGAAATTTTGCTTAACTCTCCTGTATCTCCTCCTGAAAGATGCCACTGTCTTGCAGAGAGAATAAATCCTGTATTACCTGTTTTTACCTTCCTGCATAACCGTATAATTTCAGCGGGTAGAAAATACCCCGGGGCTTCAATTCCTATACCTATTCTGCATCCATAATTACTGAGCACTTTAGCCACAGAATTAATCCGTCCCATATAAAAATCCAGGGTGTCTTTTGATAGCTTCCCACCCTGAACTTCTATAAAACTGATGACCCTGAATGCTTCAATATAAGATGCAGTCCTGGCATAGATTTCAAGTTCTTCCAATCCTTTTTCATAGGCATTCTGGTCTGAACTTAATGAAAATGGCAGTTTCCACACCCCTGCCTTTAAATTGAAGGAATCCAGCATACCTTTGACATAGGCAGGAGAATGTCTCTTTACAAGGTCATCTGTTTCCTGTATATCAATTTCAATGCCTTCAAATCCTCCAACA
>Ga0209409_1002618_pt1 | contig 13050 bp, 7 predicted proteins | sample AD_JPNMR1_MetaG_FD_184424 | JGI IMG/M metagenome (GOLD analysis project Ga0209409, IMG submission 184424) | Active sludge microbial communities of municipal wastewater-treating anaerobic digesters from Japan - AD_JPNMR1_MetaG (SPAdes) (version 2) | ecosystem: Engineered > Bioreactor > Anaerobic >...
CGCTGATGGCGCTGGCAGGGGGGATAGCGCCGGACCTGCTTTACGTCAATTTCCGGAAATCCGACAGTTATATTCAAGAGGGTTTTCTGCGGCCTTTGGATGATTTCCTCATTGCGGAGACGAAGCGTCAGGGGCTGCCCATTGACGAAACCCAGCCGTTTCGCGATGATGAAGTGCCCGAAATCCTTCGTCATCGTGTGCCGAAAGCCGTCTGGCCCGTCATTTATCGTGCGGGACCCAATGGGAAAAAACACGTCTGGGCGTTGCCACACAACGTGCTGGTAGTTGCCCTTGTCTATCGAAAAGATTTGTTTCTGGAAGCGGGGCTTGATCCTGAAAAGCCTCCGCAGACCTGGGAGGAACTTTATGAAGCGGCGAGAAGGATTCATGATCCCCAGCGAGGCATCTACGGCATTGGGTTAATCGGGGGGCCTACATCGGCATGGAACTTCATGTCGTTCTTGTGGTCGGCAGGCGCGGAAGCTATTACGCAAGATGAACATGGCGAGTGGCGTGCCGTGTATGATTCGGATGCGGCGGTTTTAGCCTTTGATTTTTACCGAAAACTCATCGCGGACCCCGTCCAAAAATACGGAAAGACCTACCGAGGCGTCGCTTATCGAGACGCCGATCTGTACTTCAAATGGTCTACGGGCCGCATCGGTATGATGTTCAATTACCTCGAGGGGCGTATTCTGGCGCAGATCAATCCGGAAGATACCGGGATCGCCCCGGTGCCTAAGGGTCCTGCTGGCGCCTTGGGCAGTGAGTTGAACTGCCCTATGATGGGAATCGCAGCGACTACGACCGATCCGGACGTGTTGCAGAAAGCGTGGGAGTTTCTCTGGTTTTTCGACAGCAAGGAAGCCCATGAGATCATGCTCCGCGTGTTCATCGATATGGGATATGGTCGGTTTGCCAATCCGGTGTGGCTAGAAGAGTTTGGCTACACGGACTATCTGCGCCAAATCCCCGAATCCTGGCGGAAGGCGTATCAGACGGCGATGGAACACGGCAAGCCGGAACCGTATGGGAAGAATTGTGACCTCGTGTACATTGAGATGAGTCGTCCGCTCAATCAGATCGCCGAGGGTGATTTTTCCGGACTGACAGACGAACAGCGCCGCACCCATATCAAAGGCATTCTTCAAGCCGCCGCCAAGAGTACGAACGAGAAAATGCTTGGCATATTACCTCCTGAAGTGGAACGATTTCGGAAACGCGTGGCTCTCGGCGTGGCGGTAATCATATGTGCTGTGTTTTTCTTTGTCTTTTACAGGGTTTATCAGGATTTCACGCCGGAATGGGCGCGGAGTGCTGGTTGGAGCTTTTTTAAGTACCGCAAGGCGTACCTTTTAATTTTACCGGCGGCAGCGCTGGTCTTTTTGTGGCAATATGTGCCTCTTGCTCAGGGGTCGGTAATTGCGTTTCAAGATTATAAAATCGTGCGCGAGACTCGCTTTGTGGGACTTGGCAATTTCGCCCAAGTACTTTTCGATCCCCTTTTCTGGAAATACCTGTGGAACAGTACGTACTACATGTTGTTGTCCATTGGGCTCTGTTTCTGGCCTCCCATTTTTCTCGCCATCCTGTTGCAAGAGGTGCCCCGCGGCAAAATACTTTTCCGCGTCCTGTTTTATCTCCCCGCGGTGACAACAGGTCTTGTTATTGCGTTCTTGTGGAAGAACTTTTTTGATCCTTCGGACGCGGGATTTATGAACCAGGTGATCGATCTTTGGGATTCTTTCGTGAAAGGGACAGCCACGCACGTGCCCCTGATGGGCTGGTTTGCCAAACTGGCTTTGGGACCGCAGCGGTGGTTGCAAGACCCAAAATTGGCGATGATCTGTGTTATGTTGCCTCAGTTGTGGGCGGGGATAGGTCCCGGGTGTATCGTGTATCTTGCCGCCCTCAAGTCCATACCGGATGATTTTTATGAAGCGGCGGAAATCGACGGGGCGGGCTTCCGGGCGAAAATTCGGCACATCGTCATCCCTTATCTGAAACCGTTGGTGATTATTAACTTCATAGGCGCTTTCATTGCGGCGTTTCGGTCGGCGAACTTCATATTCATCATGACGGCGGGCGGTCCTGGGGACGCGACGCATGTATTGGGCTATGAGATCTGGATTCGATCGTTTTTGTACCTGAAGTTTGGCATCGGCGCGGCGATGGCATGGATTTTGGGTAGTCTGTTGATCGGTTTCACCAGTTATCAACTACGCATCATGTCGCGGCTGCAATTCAAAGCCGTCAGCGCCGCGGAAAATCCGAAATGAGAATCGCTGGATTGTGATACGAGAACGGAGTGACCTCTTTGCCGATTATTTCAAAAATAGGAAGGAAATATCCTAAGACACGGGTCTTGATCGGGCTGATCTATCTGACGCTGATCGCTGGTAGTTTCGCGATGATCTATCCCTTCGGCGTCATGCTGTCCGGCTCGTTCAAGAGCCCTGTCGATATGCATGAGTACGACGTCATCCCCCGCTATTGGTATGACGACGCGGTTCTTTTTCAAAAATACGTCGAGGAACGGTACAACCAGTCGGAATCATGGATGAACAGTACTTGGAAAACACAGTTCAATCGATTTGAGGACGTGTTGCCGCCGGCGGTCTATTCTGAAGCGTTGCTCAAGGATTGGCTGGCTTTTCTGGAAAGCGATGACTGGCATGATGTGTTTCCGGGTACTGATGGTCGTCTTCCGCTGTCATGGTTCCAGTTAGCGGCTTTTTATTCGCCTTCTTTCCGTAAACCCTGGCTCTATCAACGTTGGTTAGGCATGCTGTCCGCCCAATTTCATGGAGATATCGAGGCGCTCAACGGCGAATGGGGGCTCAATTTCGGGCATTTCTACATGATATTGCCGCCCGCTGAGATCTGGACAAACCGCCGTTACGTGCCAGAAGAAAACCCCATCTGCAACCACATGGTTCAAACGAAGCAAGAGCTCCGTCGTAACGAGCCGCATTTCTTGTTGCCTCTGTCCGCGGACGCCCAATTTCTTTCCACCTATATTTGGCCTAAATATTCCCGCGACATCGAACAGTATAACGCGACACACGGCACCACGTACCGTTCTTACGCAGAAGTGATATTGGACGAACGCGCGCCCAGCCTGCCGCTGGACCGCCGCGAGTGGATTGCCTATGCCGCGGATGACTGGCGGGTGCGAAATATACGGTTTCAGCCGAGCGCGCAAGACGCCTTTCGGAACTTCTTGATGAAAAAATACGGCTCGGCAGAAAATGCCGCAAACGTCTATCGTGTGGAGCCGGACGCGTTTGCTCGGTTTCGTCCCAGCGAACCGATTACCTCGGATACGCAGACTCCCGTGTTATCCGATTTCCGCGAGTTTTTGTTTTCAGAAGATTTTGACGGGGGGTTGACATTACAGACAGTGGAAGATTGGAGCGAATACGTCCGAAACGAGATCCATCTCCAGTTCATTCGGATCACCGAAAACGGCATCGGGGCATTTCGCGATTATCTGGTCTCTACCTATCTCTCTACGGCGGACGGTGATGAAGCAAAAGCCCTGGATCTGTTCCGTCAAAAATATGGGATAACGGTGACGCCCCCTGTTTCATCACTTCGCGCCGCTGTCACGTCGCTGTCTATTCCTCAACCTGTGCCGCTAAAAACACCTCTCGCTCGAGATTTCAATAGTTTCATCATGGAGGTCTGTCCGTTGAGCGAGATACGCTTGGTCACGCCCGATACCCTGTTTGCACGTTACTTGGAAAAGAAATACCAGACGGTTGAGGAGTTGGAACGTGCCGTGTGTGCGTCCGTGACGTACCCTATGGGGACGAGAGAAGAATTAGTCGCACAACTCACGCCGTTTGGCAAAACTGCACTTGCTATTTTGGAAGAATATGGACGGAGTGAGCCAACCGAACTGTTTCAAATAGTGGAAAACGATCTCAAGAAACGTGACGCGGAAGTACCCCATCCGACGTTGCTAGATCGCCTGGGCTTGGATTCCTTGGAACACATCCGCGAGGCATTTCTGAAAAACGATCGGATGCTAATTTCTTGGATCCGTCAAATCGATGCCTTTTCTGAAAGAAAAAACCAGACGTTTCGTGACTACCCAAACCAAGAGTATGCGCGGGACTGGTTGGACCTGCAGCAAAACAAGTCTGCTATTCGGTGGGAGTTCCTTGTGTCCAACTATCGCGTCGTGTTGAACTTCATTCTGTTCCACGGCCGTGCCTTGTATAACACCGTGTTTTTTGTCGTTGCCATGATCGTGTGCACCCTCGTGGTCAATCCATTAGCGGCTTACGCCCTCTCCCGTTTTCAATTGCCCAGCACCTACAAGGTCCTTTTGTTCTTCATGGCGACGATGGCGTTTCCCCCCGAAGTGACCATGATCCCCGGGTTTCTTCTGTTGAAGAATTTTCCCCTGGGCTATCTTCTCGTTGGCGCTGTCTTTGCTTCCATCCTACTCTTTGCCAGCTATAAAGTAATGCCACTTGCCCCACGCCTTTGGAACCTAGTGGAAGGTTGCATCGTGGCAGGAGCAGCCCTTGGGGCACTGCGTCATGCGGCGACGCAATTCGGCGCGTTTTCTCTGGAGGTTTCGGTTAAGCCGGAAACGCTTCGCGCCCTCCTACTTACTGTTCTTGCTCTGGGTATCTTTGTGCTTTGGGGTATAGCGCGTCTCGGCGCGAAGAATACACGCCTTCGGATATCTCCGGTGGGGGTAGCGGCGACAGGTGCGGCGCTTCTCGGGATTTTGGTCACGCCTGCCCTGGTGAGAATGATCGGTTTTTCGTCCCCGAAGGTTAGTTTGCTTAATACATTTTGGGCGCTTATTCTGCCTAGTATCGCCAACGGCTACGCCATTTTTCTCCTAAAAGGATTTTTCGACAGCCTTCCACAAAATCTGTATGAGTCGGCGGAGATCGAAGGCGCGAAAGAACTCTGGATGTTTCGCAATGTCACCCTGCCCCTTAGCAAACCTATCCTCGCTGTGATTGCGCTGCAAACATTTAACATTGCGTACACCACGTTCATGTATGCCTTTATCGTTTGTCAAGACCCGAAGATGTGGACCCTGATGGTCTGGTTATATGATATGCAATTCGACTCGCCGCAATATGTGATTTTCGCGGGTCTCGTGGTGGCTGCCATCCCGACGTTGCTCGTATTTATACTCACCCAACGTGTTATCATGCGAGGCATCATCATCCCTGTACAGAAATAGCCTCGCTTAAACGCTCGTAACCAACACCGCGTGGAGCAATCACCCTCGGTGGTTCAGTTGAGGTATCCCAAACTGGTCAAGGCCTCTTTGATCCGTTCGTCCATTTTCTCATCGGGAATTTCTTGAGAGGCAGGGACATACCATACATAGGCCGCCTGCTTGCGAGGCAACACCGCCGGATCAAATTGAAGGGGATCGGCAGTTATTTCCCCGGGTAAAACGGCTGCGCTCGCGTCCTTCGTTGTGTGGCTTTTATCCGCCACTGTCACTTCAGGAACACGCACCCCGTCAACATAGAGCTGAAGAGATAAGGGCGTGGCTGACTGAATAGGCAGACGAATATGGGTGCTCGACTGTTCCCCCCGTGCATACCATTCTTCCATTCCATAAAGACTAGGTGAGCTCAAGGAAGGATCAAAGTAAAAAACGTAAGAATCTCCGGCCTTTTCTATCTTGAATCCGGGATTACTTGCTTTTGCGGCTTCGATATCAATCTGGGTTCCGGAAATAATTCCTTTTATAGCCCCTAGGCGGTTTTCTCCCCCGGTGATCAGGATGTTCAGTCCTTCTGTGTTGAGGCTAGCGGTCTGGAAGGCAAATCGGCGCAGGTCTTGCATTAACGAATCCGGCGTCGCAACGGGGTTTTGTTCCCGCGGGTCATTTTGTAAATCAAACCATTGTTCGCTCTTGGCAGCGCGGTCATCCAGGAACTTCACCGTAGTCGTTCGCGACATGTGGGCGCTGCGGTTTTCCAATGCAAGCGAGGCATAGGCATATCGGTCTTGCCATGGAACGTCTCCCGTTATCAGACCGAAAAACGATCTACCTTGGAAACGCGCATCCGGTTGGGCACCGGCTATTTCGCACAGCGTCGGTGCAATATCGATGGTTTGCAATAGGTTATCAAACGTCTTGCCGGCGTGGGCATTCCCCGGAAGTTTTACCAGCAGCGGCACACGTAGTTCTTCTTCATACAGAGATAAACCATGTCCCCACTCCCCATGCTCATAGAACTGTTCTCCATGGTCGGCTAGCAAGACAATACAGGTATTCTCATACATTCCCTGGTCCCGCAGCGCCGACAAAAGTCGGGCGATCTGAGCATCGGTATAAGCAATTTCAGCGTCATACGCGTCTATCAAACGCTGAACCGCGGAGTCATTGCCGTCCGCTCGAGACGTAAAGGTGGACTTGTAAGGTTCGCGGGCAATATACGGGCTATGTGGTCCCATGAGATGCACATAGAAGAACCAGGGGCGTCCGTGAAACGATGGCAGCGTTTGAAGCGCGGCATCTATGATCGTGGCGTCATCCTGCTGTTCCGCATTTTGCTCCACCAAGTCCAGAACTCGGTCAAAATCTGTCCCGATTTCCCAGCACGGCAGACATGAAGGATTTCCCATAAACATGTGAGTCTCATAACCGGCATGATGCAACGCGGACGCCAGCGAGGGCATCCCTGGTCGCATTGGAGTGTTTCGATCGATCGCCCCGTGAATACTGGGATAGGATGACGTGAGCAAGGATGCCACCGACGGACGTGTCCAGGAAGATTGAGGCACCAATTGGGTGAAACGGATGGCGTCCTGAGCCAGAATATCCAGGGTGGGCGACGTGGGGCGTGTATAACCGTAGCACCCCAAGTGATCCTGACGCAACGTGTCAACAAGTATCACAAGGATATTGGGTTTTTGTGGCTCCCGCCGGGCGATCTCACACCATGCGAGTTGAAAGCCGAGACCACTCTCAAATTCGATGGTTGCTTCCCCGGATATGTTTTGGGGAATAACGGTCTCGTAGTCGACCCAGCCGATTTTACCGCCCAGCGCAAACTCGTCCACCTTTTCACCATCAACGCATATCCGACTGGTAATGGCTTTCTCTGCTAATTCCCGGGGTCCTGCCGCAAAGCGAATGACATCGCCCGGCGCTACCCAGCCCAACACCTTTTCCCAAGCGCCCGGGGGTATTATTTGCGCCATACGCCATTCGTTGTTTTGCTTGACTTGTTTGCATAGCCCGTCTTTTAAGACCTCCCGCTCACCGAAGGGTGCCGGCTGTTCCCGAGCAGCGAAAGAAACAAAGGAAATAACAAAAACCGTAGCCAAACCCACCAGTACGAGCATCATGGCCAAGCGAGACATGGCATATCCCTTTCGTGCGCAAACTACCTTTTCGCGTGAACTCTTGATCACACAGGGCACGTAGCCGCCGCTTATCAGCAGCGGCCGGTGGGTGGGCTTTAACCGGCTGTCACCTCGTTTAACCCCGACTTTCTATAAAAGTTCCCTTGTGCCAACGCAAAGGCAGAGAAAAGTTTGGGATTTTAAGACAGGCAGTTTCCGGGAGTATCACAAGGGGACAGAGGTTAAGACCCTTCCAATTATGATTCTGTTGAGACAACACGGAACATAACAGTAACCGTTCCGCCCGCCGGCATATAGAGGAAGTCTCCCCCGTATCCCCTTGCTCTTCCCCAGTTGTCATTGCGAGGAGCGAGTCTTCGACGCGACGAAGCAATCCCCTCAACCGCGTAGCGCAAGAAAACCCAAGGCGTGGTGATCCCCGAAATCCTCAGGGGATTGCCACGTCGTGCCTACCGGCACTCCTCGCAATGACAACTGGGGGACGGTACGGGCGAGCACGGGGGCTCGCCCGTACGTCGTCATCTTCCGCTAGGACAATTGCCTCGACAGTTTGGAATGGGGTAAGATCCGTTGCCTGTAGTGGGGAACAGAGGAATTCTCATGAAGAACATCGTACGCGTGTGGCGAACATGGAAACATTCGCGGAAGTTTGTGAAGGTCGGCCGGCGGTGTCGGTTTCCGCACAAGTATCTCGAGGTGGATGGGCACGTCGAGTTGGGCGATGAGTGTCGGTTTCGGAACAATGTCATCCTCCGAACGCATGGGCAGGGGAAGATCATCTTCGGCAATCGGTCCGGCTGCAGCTATTTTTGCATTCTCGAGGCAACAAAGATGATCAAGATCGGCAACTTTACCGGCATTGCAGAGTTCACGGTTATTCGAGACACAAACCACTTTGTTATAGGCACCGACGAGCACTGGCGGATTACACCCTACATTGCGGAGCCGATTGTAATTGGTGATTGTGTGCTTATTGGCAGCCGGTGTTATATCAATCCCGGGGTGGCGATTGGTGATGGCGCCGTGATCGCCCCCGGTAGCGTTGTTACCAAGGATGTGGGACCGCTGGAAGTCTGGGCCGGAAACCCGGCACGGAAGATTGCGCACCGTACCCAAGGGGTACCTGCAAAGGTACAAGAGCGCTACTTGGAACTTCTCGCCAAGTATGGCTTGAAAGACCAGGATCGACGAGGTTACGAAGAAGACGAGGCGCGTATACGAGAGGTTTATGCATCGGGGGTGAACCGCGCCGCCGAAGAGCGGGATCGTCTGCGAAAACTCTTTGAGGGGGAACTCAACATCGAGGCGGATGAGTAATGTCCGTCCGCGCCGTCACGTTTGACTTTTGGTTTACGCTGTTCCGCGAGGCGAATGGGCAGCCGCGACAGCGCACGCGTGCCGAGGCGCTTGCTCGCATCACCCGCGTGGGCATAGACGAAGCCGAAGCGGTTCTCAACGACGTTGCCGCTCGGTTCCGAAGGTATCATTTGGAAAACCAGAGAACGCTCGGGCCGCGTGACGCGGTACAAATGGTCGCTGCCCATTTCGGTTTGAATCTGGACGAACCCACGGCTCGCACGCTAGCGACGGCCTTTGCGGAGGCTGTGCTGCCTTATCCACCGGAGCCCATCGAGGGTGCACTGGAAGCCGTTCGTCTGGCGGCTCAGTACGTACCTGTTGGGATCATTTCGGATACGGGGATGAGTCCAGGAAGATATCTCCGACAGCTTCTTGACCGCTTTGGTTTCTCACCGTACATCGCGTGCAGTGTCTTCTCAGACGAAGTGGGCGTGGCTAAACCGCAACGGCAAATGTTTGAGGTTTGCGCCGGCAAGTTGGGGGTAGCACCCAACGAACTTTTTCACATCGGAGACACAGAACAGACCGATATCTTCGGGGCGCGCTCGGTAGGTGCAAAATCAGCGCTCTTTATCGGCGTCGTCGACGCGGACGCAACAAAAACGACCGCCGACTACGTGATAACAAATTGGCACGAATTTCCCCGTATCTTTCAGGAGATTTTCCAGCAGAACTGTAATCATTAGTTTTTAGCGGGATTTACGATTTTTGCCCGCACACACCGCCCCAGAACCTCTTTTCGCGCCGTCCCTGGTCGTCATTGCGAGAAGCGGTGTCTTCGGGGCGAGGAAGCCATTTTCCCTGTCTTCTTGTAGGGGCGAGCCCCCGTGCTCGCCCTCCCCCGTCTCTTGTGCGCACACCCCTGGTCTCCCCCGTAGGGGCGAGGCATGCCTCGCCCCCACCGCGCCGTCGTCTCCCCTGCTGTCATTGCGAGGAGTGCCGTTAGGCACGACGTGGCAACCCCCTTAGGATTTCGGGGATGACCATGCCCTGGGTTCTCTTGCGCTACGCGGTTGAGGGGATTGCTTCGTCGCTTCGAAGACTTGCTCCTCGCAATGACAATCGGGAACACGGGGCAAAGAGGATAAGAAAGGGCGAGGCGTGCCTCGCCCTTACGGAGAAGGAGTAGAGGCGCAAGGCGGTGCGCCCTATCCCGACCCCCGGGTTGTCCCCTGATTCTCCAGGATTGCATCATTTTCAGACTTGCTAGTGGTCACTGGGTTGTCCCTCTGATTCCCGCGGGGACTGCCGCGACGTGCTGAGCGGCCCTTCTCGACTTGACAGTGCCTAAGGTACTGGACGAATACAACTACTTGACAACGGGATAAAAGCGGCACAGAATAAAGACGGGGATTGATACCCGCATGCGGATTTAACGACAATGACATGGCGACGGAGAACAGGACGATGGCGGCCTGCCGGGCCGGAATACATCGCCGTTTTTTTGCTTGTAGTGCTTTTGGGAGCGGCGCTGTTGGCGTGGAGGGCAGCGACGGCGCCGCCTTGGCCCCACACGACGGGCGCGGTTCTTTCTTGTAACATACGCTCGGTACATTACAATGCGGAGCCGAACGACACGAAGGTAAGTCTTACATATCAATATGTCGTGGGGGGTCAAACGTACGCGGCTCAGTGGGAAGGGTTGTGGCCTGCAGCGGGAAGTCCGAATGCGTTGCCCCCAGACCGGTTGCATGAGTTGGAAAGTCCCGGATACCGGCTTCGGGTGTACTATGATCCCCAGAATCCCTCACGAAGCGAGTTAGAAGATGGTAGCCGTGATGATGTACTCTTTTTTTCTGCCCTTTTTGTTGGCATTCTCGCTGTGTTTCTTATATATCTCCTCAAAATATATCCGATGTGGCGGCTATCGAGGGCACTCTAGGTTCACGGCGCCGGGGGATATTTTATGGCGAGGTGTAGTTCGTCCAACTGTTTCTTTGTCACCTCGCTGGGGGCTCCCATCATGAGGTCTTGCGCTTTCTGATTCAGCGGGAAGGCAATGACTTCGCGAATGTTGGGCTCGTCCGCGAGAAGCATGACGATGCGGTCAAATCCTGGGGCGATGCCACCGTGGGGTGGCGCTCCGTAATGAAATGCGTTCCACAACGCCGGGAACTTTGTCTTCACGGTGTTCTCGTCATATCCCGCGATCGCGAAGGCTTTCAGCATGATGTCGGGACGGTGATTTCGGATGGCACCGGAAGATAGTTCGACACCGTTGCAAACAATGTCATATTGATATGCCAGAATTTCCAGAGGATCTCTCGTTTCCAAGGCCTCCAGCCCGCCTTGGGGCATCGAAAATGGATTGTGCGAGAAGTCAATCTTTTTCTCTTCCTCGTTCCACTCATACATTGGGAAATCCACGATCCAACAAAACGCTGCGAGATTCTTGTCGATCATCTGTAAGGCGTTTCCCAAATATAACCGTACTTTGCCGAGCAACGCGTTGGTGTCTTTACGCGCGCCTGCACCGAAAAAGAGCGCAGCGCCCTCCTGTGCACCGGTAGCCGCCAGAAGCGCCTGTTTTTCCCCTTCTTTCAAGAACTTGGCGATGGGGCCTCGGAGTTCCCCTTCGCGGTATTGAAGCCATGCCAGGCCTTTTGCTCCCTCGGATTTTGCATAGGCTTCGGCGTCATCAAAAAACTTGCGGGGCTGTGCGGCGCATCCCTCAACACAGATCACTTTGACCACCCCACCCGTCTCGACTTGGGCGCGAAACACTTTCAAGTCGCTTTCCTTAAAGATGGCAGACACGTCAAGCATGGGTAAGCCAAACCGGATGTCAGGTTTATCGGTGCCGTAGGTTTCCATAGCTTCCCGATAGGGGATTCTCGGGAATTTCTCCGCCAAGATTTTTTTGGTAGACAGTTCTTTGAAAATTCGGCACATCAGTAGTTCCAGTTCCCCAAACAGGTCGTCTTGGGTAATGTACGACATCTCGATATCAATTTGATAGAACTCGCCCGGGCTCCGGTCTGAGCGGGAGTCTTCATCACGGAAGCACGGGGCAATCTGGAAATACTTGTCGAATCCCGATACCATGAGAAGTTGTTTGAACTGTTGAGGGGCTTGGGGTAACGCATAGAAATGCCCCGGATATAACCGGCTGGGCACTAGATAATCCCTTGCGCCTTCAGGAGAGGAACTGGTAAGTATCGGCGTTTGAAATTCCATAAAGCCGCGTTCGAGAAGGTGAGAGCGAACTAGCTGGGCAACTTTGGAACGCAGGAGGATGTTCTTGTGCATGCGTTCTCGACGCAGGTCGAGAAAACGGTATTTTAACCGCATTTCCTCAGGGTACTCTGCTTCCTGATTTACAGGAAACGGCAAGGGGTCGCAGGGCGATTCCAATTGAAAGTCTTCCACGACGACTTCGATTTCGCCCGTTGCCAGATTAGGGTTTACCGTATCCGGAGTTCGCGATACCACCTCGCCCGTGATGGTAATTACACTCTCCAGACGTACCCGTTCCGCCTCGCCAAAGAATGGCACGCCTGGATTGACCACCACTTGGGTAATGCCGTAGTGATCCCGTAAATCGATAAAAATCAAGCCGCCGTGGTCACGTTTTCGGTGTACCCAGCCGGACAAACGGACTTCTTTGCCCACATCCGAAGAACGGAGCGCGCCACAAGTATGAGTTCGATAGGGATGCATTGTCGTCGTATCTCCGTAATGACTCCTATGTGAAAAAAGGACACTCTAGCTATGGATTTCCGCCAGAGAGATACAAGGAAAATGCAAGTGTACGTTTCTGGCTCACGCAAGTCAAATTGACGAGTCTGGCATAGGCAATAATGTAGTACCCAGGTCTTCATTTTGGAGGTTTTTGAGCCTGGAGATGACTAGGGGAATTTTCTTGACAGAAAATAAGAACCGTGTTATCATTCAAAAGTTAAGATGGGGAGGTGGCGTCTGCTGCCCTTCGCCAAATAAGGAGGTTTTGCCCAATGGCTGAGAAAAACATGAACGATCAACAGCCGGAGAAGAAACCCGAGAAGGACGATTTGGACAGTCTTCCGCCGCTTAGCGAGTTTGAATCGTCGGAAGGCTTGAGTTCGGACAGCGGTCTACCGCCCCTTGGCAGTTCTTCGGAAGAGCCATTCAGCGGTTTACCGCCCATTAGCGATATTCCGGTGGAGACGCCGGAACCCACGGGTGGCGCCATCAAACCACCGCCTTCTTCCATCGAATTGGGGGGTGCAGAGCCTCAGACGCCCGTGTCTTCGGGTGGGTTCGAGACACCGATAAGTGATAGTGCGTTCGATACGCCGACGTTGACTCCGGCAAGAGGGGAAGCCAAGCCGGGCACGGGGTTTGAAG
>Ga0209409_1002619_pt1 | contig 13050 bp, 12 predicted proteins | sample AD_JPNMR1_MetaG_FD_184424 | JGI IMG/M metagenome (GOLD analysis project Ga0209409, IMG submission 184424) | Active sludge microbial communities of municipal wastewater-treating anaerobic digesters from Japan - AD_JPNMR1_MetaG (SPAdes) (version 2) | ecosystem: Engineered > Bioreactor > Anaerobic...
AGTTAAGAGAAGAAGGTATTGAAAAAGGTATTGAAAAAGGAAAAATAGAAGGAAAAAAGGAAATTGCTATTAATGTATTGAGTCGAAGATTTGAAAATGAATTAACAGAAGAATTGAAAGAGAAAATTCGAAATGCTGATGATGAAACAATTAATTACATCGGAGATAATCTATTAGAAATAACGATAGAAGAATTGAAAGAAATTTTGAATTAGAAATAGTAATTATTAGTTTTTGTATGAAAAATAAGACATTATTAATCAGGTAAATGTATTATAATAAATATTAATCCATAATTGTAGAGACGCTCTATACGAGCGTCTTTTTTTAAGGATATTGATTTTGAAATCAGGAGACGCGCGTATAGCACGTCTCTACACAAGCTTAAATCAGTGTTTAAAACTATTTACTTATTATATTGTATTTGATTTTCTTACTTTTTAATCTAATAATTTTAAAGTTATTTTTGTAAATTCAAGAAAATCGTTTAGATGTTCTTCAATAATTTTTTGAACTATGCTCAAATTAAGAGCTTGATAATCATGAACAGCTATATTTCGAAATCCTACCATCGCTTTCAATCTGTCAGCTAACCTTTCATCAATAATGTTCGCTTCATTCAGAATATCAAAAACTTGACGAGTTGTCTGTGGAACTCCTAATTTATTAGTAGATACAATATGCATAGCTATATCGATACAAGCTTCACACGCTCTTTGAATATTTAATATTATTGAGTCTTGCTTTGTGTAGTTTTTTAAATTTTCTGGATCATTGTTATATTCTTCATTTATTCTATAAATACATCTCTCAATAGTCGCAGTTTTATTTATTATAATATCATTTTGCATATATGCTCCCACTTTCTTTTATTTTATCTAGAATTTCTTCTCGTTCTTCATTTAACCTTGCATAACTTTTATAGGTAATCATTTCAAAGATGGCTCTTTTTTTCTCATCACGAGAGTAAATTACAATTCCGGTGCTTATTATTTGAGTTTGAAAAACAGTAGTCGCTTTTTTAATATCTATTAAATCTACTTCTCTGCCTACTAAATCAGCTAACTTCTGAGATAAAAGAAAAAGATCAAATGGATCTACGGATTTTTCACTCAAAAAGGCGATATCAATATCGCTATCTTCTCTCATTGTGTTTTTTACTGAAGATCCAAAAAGATATATTACATCTACATCTAAATTTTTGATTAAAAAGTTTTTTATAATATCAATTTGCTGCTGGGTTATCATTTTGACATCCCCTCTTATTCGATTTTCAAATACTTTGCGATAGAGTCATTAAATGTTATTTCTCCTAATTTAATTATATCATACAGTTTTAAATTTAAAGAGAGGAGATCTTTGGTTTATTAATTAAGGAAAATAATAATGCACAAAAAAGATTTGTTGTTAGGGTTTAGATGATTTTTGAATGTTATTTTTATTAATTTTATTATATCATTAACACTCAAGCAATAGATATTATTGAAATTATAAAAATCAACTATACTTCTTTAAAAAGAGAAACTATAGAGCAATATGATATAATTTTAATAATTATCATGTATATAAACTATCTTGTAACGTGTATTTATTTAATCTTCATGCAAAAACACTATCACAAACAAAACTTCTTAAAGTGAAAAAGATACATCGAGCTTAAAAGTTAATGTTGTTGTACAAAAAGAAGATAATTGGTATGTAGCTAGATGCAAGGAACTTTAAAAGGTATTCTTCAACGAGCAAGTTTAGATATCGACGAATTTTCGAAATATCTGTAATCACATAATTTATCAACTGTTGACTTTATGGGATCTAATTTGGGAACTGTAAGCAGAGCCCATATCTTTCGGATTTAATGGCGTCTAAATGCGTAAATATAATGTAAGACGATTTTACAAAGCATTTAGGCTAATAGTAGAACTAATAAATAAAATGCAAGATAAAGAAAAAGCAGATGAAGTATTTGAGATGTGTATAAAATACCTATTAAATGTAAGAGATGATATAGAAATAGAAGAATTAGAAAGAACAGCAAATGAAGAATCAGTTGAAAGGGGTGAATTGATAATGTCGATAGCTGAGAAGTTAAGAGAAGAAGGTATTGAAAAGGGTATTGAAAAAGGCATCGAAAAAGGTATTGAAAAAGGAAAAATAGAAGGAAAAAAGGAAGTTGCTATTAATGTATTGAGTCGAAGATTTGGGAATGAATTAACAGAAGAATTGAAAGAGAAAATTCGACATGCTGATGATGAAACAATTAATTACATCGGAGATAATCTATTAGAAATAACGATAGAAGAATTGAAAGAAATTTTGAATTAGAAATAGTAATTATTAGTTTTTGCAAGGAAAAATAAAACAATATTTATTAGGTAAATATATTATACAAGCATTAATTTACAATTGTAGAGACGCGCTACACGCGCGTCTCGGTTTTGTTTTAAAGCATGATTAAACCTTGGAGACGCCCATGTAAGGCGTCTAATTCCATTCAAACATTAAATTGATTTTCTGTAGAGACGTGCTATATGCGCGTCTCTGATTTATGTTTTTAAACCATAATCAAACCCAGGAGACGCCCGTATAGGGCGTCTCTACACTTGATTTAATAAACATTTAAATCAATTGTTGAACGGTAAATATATAATTTATGTTTTGAATTATTTTAGGAAAACACATCAATTTTCAGTTGTAGAGACGTGCTATATGCGCGTCTATTTTGTTTTAAAGCATGATTAAACCTTGGAGACGCCCATATAGGGCGTCTCTACATTTGATTTAATAAACGTTTAAATCAATTGTTGGTTGTTAAATATATTAATTATGTTTTGAATTATTTTAGGAAAACACATCAATTCTTAATAGTAGAGACGTGCTATATGCGCGTCTCTGATTTATGTTTTTAAACCATGATCAAACCCAGAGACGCCCATATAGGTCGTCTCTACACTTGATTTAATAAACATTTAAATCAATTGTTGAACGGTAAATATATAATTTATGTTTTGAATTATTTTAGGAAACCATATCAATTTTTAGTAGTAGAGACGCGCTATATGCGCGTCTATTTTGTTTTAAATAATGATTAAACCTTGGAGACGCCCATATAGGTCGTCTCTACATTTGATTTAATAAACGTTTAAATCAATTGTTGAACGGTAAATATATAATTTATGTTTTGAATTATTTTAGGAAACCATATCAATTTTCTGTAGAGACGCGCTACATGCGCGTCTTGTTTTTGTTTCAAATAATGATCAAACCCAGAGACGCCCGTATAGGGCGTCTCTACATCTGATTAATCAACGTATAAATAAATTATTATTTGGGAACGCCCGTGTAGGGTCGTCTCTACACATTATTTAATCAAAGGTTAAAAGAAAATACACTATGAAAATATAGTACTATATCTTACGTTATCTAAAAATATAAATTTATGTTAGAATTATTTGAATACTAAAATGTTGAAAAAGAGACTTTTTATGAGGTGTTTAGAATGTACAAGATACTTATTGTAGAGGATGATAAGAACCTATGTAGTAATATTGCTGATGGTCTTCTTAAATGGGGTTTTGAACCTGTTTGTGTTGAAGATTTTGAAAATGTTTCTGTAGAATTTACTAAACTCAACCCTCATCTAGTAATTATGGACATTAACCTGCCATATTTTGATGGTTTTTATTGGTGTAAAAAGATAAGGGACATATCAAAAGTTCCTGTTATTTTTTTGTCTTCAAGAGACAGCAGTATGGACATAGTTATGGCAATTAATATGGGCGGAGACGACTATGTTACAAAGCCCTTTTCTATCGAAGTTTTAATTGCAAAAATTCAAGCACTTCTTAGAAGGTCATATTCCTACGGACAAGGAGAGATTCAGATAATTGAATGTAAAGGAGCTATTTTAAATCTAAACGATGGAACTTTGATTTACCAAGATAAAGTTATTGAGCTCACCAAAAACGAGTTTAAAATACTTCAAATACTTATGAAAAATCAAGGCGAGATAGTGTCACGTGAAAGTATTATGAGGGGCCTGTGGGAAAGTGAATATTACATAAACGACAACACATTAACAGTTAATATAAACAGACTCAGGAGCAAATTAGAAGAGATTGGCTTGCCTAATTATATTATTACTAAAAGATCACAAGGGTATCTGATTCCATGACTATTTTTAAATATTTAAAAGATTCGCTTAAGACGATTGTTTGCTTTTTATTGATCTTAATAGTAATCGATTTAATATTGATAACTAGCACTGACATAAGTAAAACCAAGTATGACATAATTTACATGGATGTACTATGTTCTGCTATTTTTCTAGGATATCTTGTAATAGATTATGTAATGTGGAATAAGCGTTATACAGAATTGAGAAAAGCTTTGAATCGAAGTGAAAGGGTAGAAAACAACCTAATCACTGGAGATACCTTTGAAGAACAATTAATGCGAGAAATAATAGATTATAAAAATAAAGAAAAATATGAAGAAACTAGCAAGCTAAAACGAAATTTAGATGAAATTAACGACTACATAACAAAGTGGGTTCATGAGATTAAAATCCCTCTTTCAGTACTTGAACTTTTGACTGATAAAATAGAAGACAATAAACTCCATAGCATTTCAGAAGAGCTAAGACGAGAGATTGAAAGAATTAACTTTTTGATCAATCAAGTTTTGTATATAAGTAGAGCTTCAAATTACTCTCAAGATTTTACAGTTGAAGAAGTAAACCTGAAAACAATAGTTAAAAGCGTCATACAAAATAACGTTAACTCTTTTTTGTCAAAAAATATTGAGATAGAAATGGATAATATAGATTATTACGTTTACACAGACAGCAAATGGGCGTACTACGTAGTAGAACAGATAATTAATAATTCCTTCAAATATGTAGGTTATAACGGTAAGATTCAAATTTCTGCTATCCAAGATGATAAAGGTGTTACACTCATTATCAGAGACAATGGAATGGGGATCCCACAAAAAGATATAGACAGAATATTCGATAAAGGGTTCACTGGAGAAAATGGCAGAAAAACAAGCAAATCGACAGGAATGGGATTATATATCTGTAAAAAAATCTCCGAAAATCTAAACTTTGATATCGAGGTATCTTCAAAAGTATCAGAGTATACAGAATTTAGAATTATCTTCTACAAATTTTCTGATTATTTAAAAGTGACAAAAATGTAAGTCTTTTATTCATATTGTCATCAAATACTATGGCAATAAGTTTAGATACCCGCTAAAATACATATGAGACATAAATTATTCTCCTAATTACAGGAGAATAATTTTCAAAAACAGGAGATGATAATATGAACATAGTACTGGAAACGCGTGATTTAAGAAAAGAATATGGAACAAAAGAAGCCACATTTACCGTGCTGAAAAACATAAATTTATCAGTGGGTAAAGGTGAATTTTTGGGGATAATGGGTCCATCTGGCGCGGGAAAAACAACCCTTTTAAACATATTATCTACTATTGATAAACCAACGTCTGGAGAAGTATATTATGAAGGAAAAAACATACTTAATCTCAAAAACAAAGAGCTTTCATTGTTCAGAAGAAATAACATAGGCTTTATATTTCAAGATTTCAACCTTCTTGACAGCATGACTGTTGAAGACAATATAGCCCTGCCTTTGGCACTTTCAAAAGTCAGTTCTAAAGAAATAAAAAAACGAACCCTACAAATTAGCTATTTTTTTGGGCTCAAAGATCAACTCAAAAAATATCCCTACCAACTATCTATTGGACAAAAACAAAGAGTAGCTGTCGCACGTGCTCTAGTTACTTCGCCTACAATAATTTTTGCAGATGAACCAACTGGCTCTTTAGATTCAAAATCTTCTGAAGAATTATTACGTTATCTAACAAAAATGAATGAAGAATTTCACACAACCATTGTTATGGTAACCCACGATGCATTTGCTGCAAGTTATTGTCAAAGAATCATGTTTATTAAAGACGGAGAGATACATGCCAGATTAGATAAAGATAACTCTAGAAAAGAATTCTTCAAAAGAATTATAGATTTTCTTGGTTCCATGGGTGGTGGAGTACATGAACTCATTTGAAATATCGGTATCTAATGTCAAAAGAAATATAAAAACCTACAGATTATACCTCATGGCAATGATTTTTTCCGTTATGACTTATTATAATTTTTCATCTATGAGGTTCAACCAACAATTTTTAGAATACAAAAATGCTTATGCATATATACAAAGTTTATCGCTTGTAACTTCAATACTTATGGTAATGTTTCTCATATTTTTTATAATCTATTCAAGTAATTTTTTTCTCAATCAAAGAAAAAGAGAAATAGGCATTTATGCATTTATGGGGATCGACAATTACAAAATAGCTTTCATATTTGCCCTAGAAGGATTGTTATTAGGTATAGTCTCTTTAATCTTTGGATTGATCTTTGGAATCATATTTAACAAGCTTTTCATGATGTTGCTTGCAAAAGCAGCTTTACTGAACGTAAGAATAGATTTTTATATAGCCAAGGAATCACTCATAGAAACTGCGATAGTCTACTCAATAATCTTTGTTATAACGTTTGTAAAAGGTTTTGTTGATATTATTAGGACCGACCTTATCGATCTTATGAACTCTTTGAAAAAAGAAGAATCTCTTCCAAAAGTTAATTATTTCAAAGCGATATCCTCGATAGTTATATTAGCTATTGCCTATTGGTGCGCAATTAATCAAGCTAAAATCGGTTTTGATACTGCCCTTCTAATATCGGTATTACTCGTAGTATGGGGCACCTATTGGTTGTTTGGAGCGTTTTTCCCTATGTTCATGAATTTCTTGGTAAATAGAAAAGAGATTTTATATAACGGGACAAACGTGATAAGCTTTTCAAATCTTTTTTTTAAAATTAAAGAAAACTACAAAACACTCGCACAGGTTGCTATACTCGTTACTATATGCATTACATCTCTTGGAACAGTTAGCTCCTTAAAATATTATGTAAATAATAATAGAAAAATTGAGGTCCCATATTCAATAAGTTTTGTTTCGAGCAATCAGGAAGAGATAGATAAAGTTTACGAACTACTACAAAATTCGAATTATAAAGTCAAATTAAAGGAACATGCCAAATATTTATTTGATAATCAGCACGAAACAATAATAATAAACTATTCAACCTTTAATAAGATTTTATCAGACCTAAATGTAGAAAACAGACAAAAGATATTATCTCAATTACAATTATCTAACAACGAAGCTGGATATGTGGGTGCTTCTATGACGTGGTTAAGTATTCAAAGAGAAAAGGAACAAATTACAATAGAAGATATGAAATTTACTTTAAAAACAATTCCTAAGGTTCCTTTATTTGGAAATGGCGTTCCCTATCAATCTGTGGTAATTAATGACAATGAATATGACATATTAAAAACAAAATTACATGAACAACAATTCAATGGAATAATACTTGATAATCCAGAAAATATGGAAGAATTAACCTATCAACTAGCAAGTATATTACCAGAACAATCTCAACTATATACCTCATATATAGCCGATGCAACTTTTTATGATTTTTCTGGGATAATCTATTTTCTTGGATTTTTCTTGTTTTTAGTATTTGTTTTTGCTACAGCAAGCATAATCTATTTTAAAATATTAAGCGAATCGTTTGGAGAGAAAACAAAATATGAAATACTTCAAAAGATAGGCGCTACAAAATCAGAAATACGACACGCAATTTCAAAATATATAGCAACATTTTTCATACTTCCACTTATCGTAGGAATTGTTCATAGCTCTGTGGCTATTTTTGTTTTAAGTAACCTTATGAACTATAATATAATAATACCCACACTAACAAGTATCCTTATTTTTATAATAATACATGGAATATTCTATCTAATAGCAAGAAGAAGATATATACAAATAATTGAAAGTAACTAATTATTCTAGAAACCTGTTTAAATTGATTTTTTGTAGAGACGTGCTATATGCGCGTCTCGTTTTTGTTTTAACCACCATTAATTTTTAGTTGTAGAGACGTGCTATATGCGCGTCTCGGTTTTTGTTTTAAAGTATTATTCCAAAATTTAATCATTCTATCCCTAATTCTGCCAGTGAAAATTTAAACTCTCTTATCCCAGATACATATGGTGCAATCTCATATAATTGAAAAACTACTACTAACTCATCATTTGAAATATAATAATCATCAATCATTTCTACTGTAGCTTCTTTAAAATATATATTCTTTTCATCTTTTTGAATTTCTTCATTAATGGTGCTTATAATATAATCTATTGTGCTTTGTGAATTCTCTCCTAAAAATTTAGAAATGCTTACTTTCCTGTTAGTTGACAAATCAAAATTATATGTTTTTCTAATGGTAAGAGGATGAGCTTGACCAAATGAAAAGTTAAAATAGTCCATATACAAACTAATGAAATTATCAGAAAAGTACCCAACAAATGGAGTTATTATCACCTCTGGCCACGATGTATCTGGACCTTGAACTAGAGAATAGTTTTCTTCTAAAAACTCTTGTATATCGTTCAATATTAAAGCATTGAAAAACATAGGATTTGGTTCATCTTTTGAACCATAAATAAACGGAAAACTTATACGGCCACTTAATTTTCCTGTAAGATCAGAAGAAAGAAAAACATAGTCTAGTGACATTGCTACTAAACTAACAGAAAGTACCAACAAAATAAATACTAATTTTTTCATATTATATAACCTCCATAATTTTATATTGTTTTAGAATTAAACAGAAGGAAAAGGAAAGAAGTTGTTCACTGCATAATCTCCATTCAATCTGCATTTATTCAAATAAGAAACGATCTAAACAGAAGTCCCTAACTTTTTTATTCCATGTTTATTTTACTATACACTTTTCATTTTACCTAATTATTTTAAACATGCATAATATAATGGAAATCTGATATAATTAAAGAAGAATACTAAAAGGAGAGGACCCAAATGAAGGTTACAATCCTTTATGATAACACCGTATACAACAAAGCTTTAGAACCTAATTGGGGATTTTCAGCCTTGATAGAAAAACAAAATGCCCCAAGGATACTATTTGACACCGGTAGTAGTGGAAGGATTTTACTTAACAATATGCAAAAACTAGGTATATCACCAAACACTATAGATGAAATTTTTATTTCACACGCTCATTACGATCATGTTGGTGGATTATCAGGCTTTCTTTCAGAGAATGATCAAGTAAAAGTATGGGTTCCACCTGCCTTTAAAGGAGTTAAAAACGCAAGAGAAGTCACTACAATATATAGTGCAACTAAGATTCATGAAGGAATATATTCTACTGGAGGCATATATGGAATTGAGCAATCTCTTTGTGTAGAAACCAGCAAAGGAATAGTGATTATAACCGGGTGTTCTCATCCAAAGATGGAAGACATCTTGAAAGCAGCTTCTCAATTTGGTGAAGTCTATGGAATTATCGGAGGTCTGCATGGTACCCCTGCTGAATCCTTACACGGACTAAAACTAATTTGCCCAACTCATTGTACAGAACACAAAAATAAAATAAAACAACTATACTCCAGTGCATATGTTGAAGGCGGAGCAGGAAAAATAATTGAAATAAGTTAATAATTATTAGAAAACAGGGATGGTTGATTCCGTTGATATATTATTACTAAAAGATACCCCAAAAATTTACATTTATCTAATAATAAGAAAAGAATTATATTTCAAAATAATTTTTAGGTTTGAAAACTACTTATTTGTCTTCATAATTTTAATTATATCACGCTAAGAAGTTTTTCTCTCTACAAGAATATATTGGTTTAAACATAATTTAAAATAAACCAATTTCATGAAAAATAATATGTTATCATATAAAAGCAACATAGAATAGTTTCAAGGTTATATCTTGAACTTGGAGGTATATCATCAATGTATCAGCAACTAAACCTAAGTTTCACTCAAAGTCATATATGCCAAATAAATGCAAAACCATTTCTAAAATGGGCAGGGGGTAAAGGACAGCTTTTAGAAGATTTAAATAAAAGGCTGCCTTCTAAAATATTGAAAGAAGAAAAAATAGATCGTTATATAGAACCATTTGTTGGTGGAGGAGCCTTCTTTTTCTTCTTAAAAAGCAATTACTTTATCAAAGAAGCAATTTTAATTGATATTAATAAAGAATTAATAGTAGGCTATAAAGTAGTTCAAAACGATGTAGAAAAGCTTATTTCTCGCTTAGAAAAAATCGAATCTAAATTTTTAAAACTTTCCCAAGAAGATAGAAAAGATTTTTTTTATAATGTAAGAAAAAAATATAATGACCAAAAAAAGCTTTTCAACTATGAAAAATATGGCTCTAGCTGGATAGAAAGAGCTGCATATCTAATATTCTTAAATAAAACATGTTTTAATGGGCTCTTTAGGGTAAATAGTAAAGGCGAATTTAATGTTCCTTTCGGCAAGTATAAAAACCCTACTATATGCGATACCTTAAATTTATTAGAAGCTAATAAAGCATTAAAAAACACTAAAATCATATGTGCGGATTTTGAAGAATCAAAAAAGTATGTAGAAAAAAATACATTTCTATATCTTGATCCACCTTACAGACCTTTAAACTCAACTTCTTATTTCACGTCTTACTCAGAAAATGGTTTTGATGAAAAAGATCAAATCAGGTTGGCACAATTTTTTAGAGATGTAGACAAAATGGGAGCTTTTTTAATGCTTAGCAACTCTGATCCTAAAGTTGTTGATGAAAAAGATAACTTTTTTGACAAATTATATTCAGGCTTTAATATTGAAAGAGTTAATGCAAAGAGAACTATAAATAGAGATTCAACTAAACGCGGTACTATAAATGAACTAATTATTAGAAATTATTATTAAATTTAGTTTATAAACACGAGGTGTATTGTGAATCCTATTTATTTTGATTTTTTTAAAACAACAAGCATAGAAGATATTATAATAAATTTTTTAGAGACACTTATAAAAACCAACAGGACTTATAATTTTTTTGTAAACTGGGACAAAATTAGAAAGAATATTGAAACTTATAAAATTGAGTTAAATATTTTAAATTCGTTAATTGGTAGCAATCAGTTCGACGAAGACTTAAAAACAATACTTCGTCGTTATCCTGAAGTTATTCCTCTAATCCCAATTCTCCTAGCAATTCGAGATAAAAAACTGTCTATAATTGACAATTTTGCTGATATAGATTTCAAAATCATAGATTTTAACTTTACCAATAAAAAACTATCAGAAAAGGAGCTCTCGCAAATCATTGAATTTTTTGATAAAACAGGCCTTAAAAGTTTCTTTGTTGAATTAGCATCTAAAAGTATTCAAGATTATGTTTTAGGGATCGAAGTTGGAATGGATACTAACGCTCGAAAGAACAGAAGTGGAGACATTATGGAACAATTATTAGACCCAATTATTAAAAAGATAGCAACTAAATATAAAGATAACTTCGAAATAATAACTCAACAAAAATTCAATTATTTAAAGAAAGAATATGGAATTCCTATTAACTCTAGAATTAAAAACAGAAAAGCTGATTTTATTATAATTAAAAATAAAAATACCTTCATAAACATTGAAACTAATTTTTATACTACACCTGGTTCAAAACCTCAAGAGATTGTTGATTCTTATATTGAAAGACAAAATGAGTTAAAAGAAAATGGAATTGATTTTATTTGGATTAGTGATGGATATGGCTGGAATGGCCAAAAAAATCAGCTTTATAAAGCTTTTGAAAAAGTTGATTACCTTTTAAACCTTCATTTTGTACGTGAAGGATTATTGGAGGAAATTCTATGGAAGATATAAATTTTAAAAAAGAATATACAACTGTTTGGTCCTTCCCCGAGAGAGGAAATTGGTATACTCATAACGGTAAATATAAAGGAAATTTTGCTCCCCAAGTTCCGAGAAACATTATTTTGAGTTACTCAAAAGAAAATGATGTAGTACTAGATCCAATGGTAGGAAGCGGCACTTCAATGATAGAGACCAAACTATTAAATAGAAAAGGAATTGGTATTGATATAAATCCTTCTGCAGTTGAGATAACCAAAAAAAATCTAGAATTTATGAATAATAATGAGGAAAATTTCAAGTTTGAACCTGAAATAAAAACTGGAGATGTTCGAAATTTAAAAGAAATTGAAGACAATAGCATCGATTTAATTATTACTCATCCACCATATTTAAACATTATTAAATATTCAAATGGAAAAATTGAAGGAGATTTATCCAACATTTCAGACTTAAAAGATTTTTTAATAGAATTAAGAAAAGGGGTAATAGAGCTTTTTAGAGTATTAAAAAAAGGCAAGTATTGTGCAATATTAATAGGAGATACCAGAAAAAGTGGCCACTATGTACCTTTATCTTATTATGTAATGCAACTTTTTCTAAAAAATAAATTTATTTTAAAAGAAGATATTATCAAAGTTCAACATAATTGTGGTTCAACTTCTTATTGGAAAAATCAGGCAGAAAAATATAATTTTTATTTAATTATGCATGAACACTTATTCGTGTTTAGAAAACCTAATGATAAAGAAAACTATAGCAAATTAAAATATAGCATTTGGCAAGAGTCACTCTTATGACATATTTAAATGAGAAAAGCGAATATGGTACAATTTGAAGAGTTAATTTTTAACCATATTCGCTTTTTTTTGTTACTTATTCAATACTTCTAAAAACTTTTGTAACATTTCATCGTTGAAAGTTCCTTTGCTGAAACTGACTAACCCTCTTAGTGGCATATCCATAATCCATTTTATTACATTGTTCACATCTTCTTTTTCTTTACCGGGTTCTTTTATCTTTTCTAGTATACTGTCTATCAAATCTATAATCATTTTTTCAGCTTTTGGGTCTTCTAATAAATCTCTAACAAGTGAATTTCTATCGTATTTTTTCTTAATAGTAACTGTTGAATTCACTTTAACTGTTTCTTTTAATTCTATCTCTTTTGATGATTTACCTACCAGTATCTCAAACTCTCCACTTTCTACATACCAGTCT
>Ga0209409_1002622_pt1 | contig 13039 bp, 9 predicted proteins | sample AD_JPNMR1_MetaG_FD_184424 | JGI IMG/M metagenome (GOLD analysis project Ga0209409, IMG submission 184424) | Active sludge microbial communities of municipal wastewater-treating anaerobic digesters from Japan - AD_JPNMR1_MetaG (SPAdes) (version 2) | ecosystem: Engineered > Bioreactor > Anaerobic >...
CATCAGGTTGTGTGGTTCTCGCTTCCGGTGGTTATCCTTTAAAATATGAGACCGGAAAATTGATTGCGGGGCTGGAGGAACTGGCCAAAGTGCCGGGCCTGGTTGTTTTCCATGCTGGCACAAAATTAGTTGATGGCCATTTTTATACCAGCGGCGGCCGGGTACTGAATGTCTGTGCGTCGGAGCTAACTCTGACCCAGACCATGAAAAAGATTTATGACCATATCCCAACCATTTATTTTGAAGGCATGTTTTACCGCAAGGATATTGGTGCTGTAAAGGAGGCCAGATGACCGTCACCATTTTTTTAGGCAGCGATTCTGATTTTGATATGATCAAAGAAGGCCTGGAGATTCTTAAGGAATTTGGAGTTTCTTATAATCTGGAGGTGACTTCAGCTCACCGCTCACCGGAGAGAACCAGCCGTCTCATAAAAGAAGCCGAGAAAAGCGGAACAAAAGTTTTTATTGCTGTGGCCGGTAAAGCTGCCCATCTCCCCGGAGTAGTGGCTGCTCAGACTGTTCTACCGGTCATAGGCGTACCGGTCGAAAGTCAAGCTCTGGCCGGACTGGATGCTCTCCTGTCGATCGTTCAGATGCCCAAAGGGATTCCTGTGGCCACAGTGGCGCTGGGCAAAACCGGTGGCGCCAATGCCGCACTGCTGGCCATTTCGATTCTGGCTCTGTCTGATGACGGGCTTAGGACCAGGCTTATCTCTTACCGTCAGAAGATGGCTGAAAAAGTTGAGGAGAGTTCGAGGAGGCTCAAAGAAAAATTATGACCCGGGTCTTCATTCATAATTTCGGCTGCCGGGTAAATCAAGCCGAAGCTTTTGACTGGTCCGAGAAACTGGCCGAAGCTGGATTGATGGTTGATAAGGACTGGCGGGCCTCAGATGTAGTTGTGGTTAATACCTGCGGTCTAACCGGCCGGGCCGAGGCCGATGTCAGGCAGTTTCTCCGAAAACTCCATCGCGAAAAGCCTTCCGCCCGGGTGGTTGTGACTGGCTGTCTGGCTGAAAAAAATCGGGAAGAATTCCGAAAGTTTGCCAATGTCTCGACTATTGTTCCCAACTCAGCCAAGGAGAATCTGGTCAGGGAAGTGGTCAGTCTGACCGGAGAAACCCGACTGGCTCAGGAGAAAATTCAGCCGGTTAATTACCGCTCGCGGGCCCTGGTTAAAGTTCAGGACGGCTGCAATGCCCGCTGCACCTTTTGCCTTATACCTTATCTCCGGGGACCAGCTCGGAGTGTTCCGGTTGAAAGTATCATTACTCAGATAGAAAAAGCTGTTGTCCGCGGCTTTAAGGAAGTTGTCCTGGCTGGGATTCACCTTTGTGCCTACGGAGAAGACCTAACTCCGCCGGTGACTCTTCTTAACCTGCTTCAGGAAATAGTTAAAATAGAAGGGCTCGAGCGCCTGCGCCTGAGTTCGCTTGACCCGCGGCTTCTACCCGAAAGCTGGCTTGAATTTATAACCGGCGAAGGGAAAATCTGTCCTTATTTTCATTTATCCCTCCAGCATGCCTCACCCGAGGTGTTAAGGAAAATGGGACGGCGGAGCCGACCGGAAGAATATACGGCGATTCTGGATTACCTCCACCGGCATCGCCCCGAAGCCAGCCTGGGAGCAGACATCATTGTCGGCTTCCCCGGCGAGGGTGAAGAAGATTATCTGTTTTTAAAAGACTTTCTCGAGCAATCGCCGCTGACTTACTTTCATGTTTTCTCCTATTCGCCGCGCCCCGGGACCCCGGCTGCGCACTGGGCAGGAGTCTCTGAAAAAATAAAGAAAGAAAGAGCCACTGAACTCAGGAAAATTTCAAGAGAAAAAAATCTGGCTTTTAAGATGAAATTTTTAAATGAAGAACGGCCAGCTGTGGTTATCAGAAAAAAAGGGACTAAAGCCGAAGCCCTGACTGATAATTATATCAAGGTCTCCTTGAGTGAATCGCCAGGAGTCGAGGTCAGGGAGCTGGTTAAGGTTAGAATCAAGGAAGTCTCACCGCTTGAAACTAAGGGTGAGGTAATTTAAATGGCCAGAATAAAAGTCCTGCCAGCGGAGGTGGCCCAGAAAATTGCGGCCGGAGAGGTGGTTGAGCGGCCGGTCTCGGTCGTCAAAGAGCTAATCGAAAATTCCCTGGATGCCGGTGCGACCGAGATTAAAATCGAACTGGAGGAAGGCGGGAAAAAATTAATCCGCCTTCAGGATAACGGCTGCGGTCTTAGCCAGGAAGACGCTGTTCTCTGCTTTAAACGCCATGCCACCAGCAAACTGGAAAAAGAGGAAGACCTCGAGCACATAGCCACCCTGGGTTTTAGAGGCGAAGCGCTGGCCAGCATTTCGGCTGTTTCCAGGCTGACTCTTAAGACCTATAACGGTGAGGGTGACCGTGGTTATCAGGTGGAAAGGGAAGGCGATCGCTTAATCCGTTTTTTGGAAATAGCGTTCCCGCGGGGGACAATGGTTGAGGTCAGAGACCTTTTCTTTAACCTTCCAGCCAGGCGCAAATTTTTGCGAGGCGAGCGTTCCGAGCTCAATTTGATTACCAGTTATGTAACCCAGGCTGCCCTGGCTTTTCCTGGGGTAAAATTTATTCTTGTTCATAATGGCCGGCAGCTTTTAAACTGTCCGGCTGTCTCTACTCTGGAGGAAAGAGTTTATCAGCTTTACGGGCGGCAGCTCCTTGATGGTCTGATGGCGGTTGACTATGAAGAAGGCGGTTACCGGCTGAGCGGCTTGAGCTCAAGGCCTTTTGCCGGGCGAGCTGACCGTCAGCACCAGCTCTTCTTTGTCAATCGCCGGCCGATAAAAGACAGGCTTCTCGGTGCCGCCCTGACTCAGGCTTATCTGGGCATGCTGGACAGACAAAAAAGTCCTGAATGTTTTCTCTTTCTTGATCTGCCCTACGAGCTGGTTGATGTCAATGTCCATCCGGCCAAAGCAGAAATCAGATTTAAAGAACCGCAGGCGGTTTTCGGGCTGATTTTACGCGCAATTGAACTGGCGGCCAGAAGTGAAAGCCTGATCAAGCCGGTCATGATAGGCGAAGCCGGGCGCGGAGAAAAAAGACAGCCGTCGAAAGAAACAAGCCAGCCGGAGCTCAATCTTCAGGAAAAAGAGGAGCAGAAAGAGAATGACCGGGGCATTGAAAAAGAGCTGGGAGAAAAGATTCAAGCTCCAGAGTGGGCAGGACAGGCCAGCCAGACCTGGCGGCAGCCGGGCGAAACTCAGCAGGTAGCAGAAAGCACAGCCACCCCCAGGGCAGGGCGGCACATTCTGGGTCAATATCTAAATGCCTATCTGGTGGTGACGGCGGAAGAAGGGCTGATGATTGTTGACCAGCACAACGCTCATGAACGCATCCTGTTTGAAAAGTTTAAAAAACTTGATGAGGAAAAAGGCTGGGCCAGCCGTCAGATGCTTTTCCCTCAGGTTCTGGAACTAAGTCCGGAGGAAGTTTTACATCTTGAGGAGCTGCAGGAGGAACTGGCCGGACTGGGTTTTGAACTGGAGTCCCTTGGAGAGAGAAGTTATTCTCTGCGGGCTTTTCCTGATGTTTTTGATGAGGCCAGGGCAACAGAAATTCTTCGGGGAATTCTGGCCGAGGGCGGGCCGGAGCGACTTAAAAGCAAAAGAGATAGAATGCTGGCCACTATGGCCTGTAAAGCGGCTATCAAAGCCGGTCAGCCGTTGAGTCAGGCCGAGATGGAATTTTTAGCGGCCGAGCTTTTTCAAACCTCACAACCCGGCGTTTGCCCGCATGGCCGGCCAATTATCGTTGAAATTTCTCGTGATAAAATTGAGAAGACACTGGGCCGCCAGCCGGGACGGACCGGTTAAATTGACAATCTGGCGGGCTTTCTGTTAAGATTTTAATCCAAAATAAGCCCCTTGTTCTTAGGAACTGGAATTAAAAGACGGGGAGTGGCGCAGCCTGGTTTAGCGCGCCTGCCTTGGGAGCAGGAGGTCGTCGGTTCAAATCCGATCTCCCCGATTTTCTTACCTGAGAAGTTGATGCGCCTGTAGCTCAGTAGGATAGAGCAGCTGCCTTCTAAGCAGCGGGTCGGGGGTTCGAATCCCTCCAGGCGCGTTTTTCTTTTTCTGAAGAAATCCGATGATTAAGTTAAGCCAGGCTGGAAGTCGGCAGGTTATATCTTTCCTGGATAATGTCGGTGCAGGCCCTGACAGCTGAGGGCTCAAAGAGCGTCCCGGCATTGGTATTTATTTCCTGGAGGACAAGCTCGGGAGCGAGAGCCGAGCGGTAAGGACGGTGCGACAGCATAGCTTCGACAACATCGGCTACGGCCAGAATTTTCGCCATGGGGTGAATCTGGTCATCCTTGAGTCCTAAGGGATAGCCGCTGCCATCGAGTCTTTCATGATGCTGATAGACGATATCGGCCACCGGCCAGGGGAACTCAATAGTCTTTAAAATTTCATAACCAACCCGGGGATGATCTTTAATCATTTCATATTCGTTGGAATTGAGCCGGCCAGGCTTGTTAAGAATCTCAGCCGGAATGGAAATTTTCCCGAGATCATGAATCTGAGCAGCCAGACGGATTTCGTCAATTTCTTCAGCTGGAAAAGCCAGTCTGGTGGCAATTGAACGGGCCAGATCTGATACCCGCCGCTGATGTCCGGCGGTGTAGGGATCACGAGATTCAATGGTGAGAGAAATGGCCTCGATCGTGGCCCGCATGGTCTTCCTTAGCTTGGCCAGAGTTTCTACCAGCTGGGTTTCAGTTTTTTTCCTCGAGGTGATATCTCTTAAAATGACCAGGGTGTAACCGGGTTTCGTTTCAAGGGGGGAGGTGCTGGCTTCAACGTACCTGACCTCACCCTTAAGATTAACCAGCCTGAACTCCACCAGGCCTGTCCCGCCGGGCAGATTGGGTTTGGAAAAGGACCTGGTAGTGGTGGAAAAAAGATGACGGTCATCAGGGTGGACGAGGCGCAGGAAATTAAAACTTTTTGAATAAATCTCTTCTTTTTTAAAGCCGGTCAGTTTTTCAAAGGCCGGGTTAACAAATTCAAAACCGAAAGGCGAGGTAACATAAATGCCTTCGCGCGTATGGTTTATAATTGCCTTGATTATTTCCTGGTTGCTTTCTTTAAAATCTTCAACCGTCATCGGGGGAGACCTCTACTTCATCGCTTCTAAATGGTTAGTCGCCCCAGTCGGTCAAAAGTTGAAAAAAATAATAGGTAAAGGTACTTGAAATATTTTTCGTTTTGGTTTATTAAATAGCATCGGGCAAATTGAGGCATAATGGATAGTCAACAGCGCTAATCCCAATCCGGAGATTCTCCATCATGACCAATCCTCATCGTTTACAGGTGCAAAGCTAACCTTTGCGGGTGAGACAAAAAATGTTAATTTCACCCCCGGGTTAGCCGGAGTTGAGTATTGACGCCATCAGGGAGAAAGTAGAAATTGAGGAAGAATGTAGAGGGCAGAAAAGATTTCTTTTGACAAAATTTGCTCAGAATGGTAGAAAGGTTTTAAAAGATGGCATCTAAATTAGGCGAGCTGCTTTTAAGAGAAAAAATTATTGATTCGGAAAAGCTGCGCCAGGCAATCGACTATCAAAAAAAGAACAATCTGCCGATAAGTTCTGCCCTGGTGGCTCTGGGCTTCTTGACTGAAGAAGAAATTGCTCAGGCTTTGAGCCGTCAGCTCGGTTATCCCTACATTGACCTTGACCAATTTGAAGTTTTCCCGGAAGTGATCAGTCTTATTCCAGCCGAGACAGCCAAGAGAAATCTGGTTATGCCCATCCACAAGATTAAATCGTTCCTGACCCTGGCCATGGTCGACCCGACTGATCTCGAAGTGATTGAAGATATCAGATTCAGGACCGGACTGAGTGTGCAGCCGGTTATCTCCACCGAAACGGGCGTAACCAATGCCATCAACAAATACTATGGAACAAGTGATGCCCTCAAAGTTAAGAAGCTGATTGAAGACATTGAGCTGGCTGACGAGAGCCGGGTCAATGTCATTGATGAAAAGGAAATTGCTGAAGGCTCTGACTACGATGTGGCCGAAATGGAGCAAGCCAGTAACGAGGCTCCTATTATCACCCTGGTCAATCAGACCTTTATTGATGCCATTAAGAAGGGGGCCAGCGACGTTCATTTTGAGCCCTATGAGCAGCAATTCCGTATTCGCTACCGGATAGATGGCGATCTCTATGAGGTGGCCGACCTGCCTTTAAAATTCAGGAGCCCGGTTTTATCGAGGGTCAAAATTCTGGCCAACATGGACATTGCTGAAAAGCGTCTCCCTCAGGACGGAAGAATTAAGCTACGGGTCAAGCTGGATAACGGGAAGAGAAAAGAAGTTGATATGCGAGTCTCCTCACTTCCGACCATGTTTGGCGAGAAGATTGTGGCTCGTATCCTCGACAAAGAAATGCTCAAGCTCGACCTGACCCAGCTGGGCTTTGAGCCAGAATCGCTGGAAATTTTTCAGGATGCCATCCACCGACCGTGGGGCATTATCCTGGTCACCGGGCCAACCGGCAGCGGCAAAACCAATACCCTTTATTCGGCCATCTCGACACTCAACACCATTGATGTCAATATCATGACGGCTGAAGACCCGGTGGAGTTTTATATTCCCGGCATCAATCAGGTCCAGATCAAAGAAGAAATCGGTCTGACTTTTGCCAATGCCCTGAGGTCGTTTCTCCGCCAGGACCCCGATATCATGCTGGTCGGTGAAATCCGCGACTATGAGACAATTGATATGGCCATCAAAGCCGCTCTGACCGGCCACCTGGTCTTTTCCACCATTCATACCAATGATGCCCCTTCCACCATTGCCCGTATGATCAACATGAATGTCGAGCCCTTTTTGATTGCAGATTCGGTTGTACTGATTGTTGCTCAGAGGCTGGTCCGCCGGCTCTGCCAGAAATGCTGTGAACCGCATGAGCTCCCCAAAAGGGCGCTGCTCGATATGGGTTTTGGCGAAAACGAAATAGATGATCTCCATATTTTTAAAGCGCATGGCTGCGAGGCCTGCAATAATACCGGTTATAAGGGCCGGACAGCTTTATTTGAGGTGATGAAAATCACGGATGAAATAAAAGAGATGATCCTTAATCGAGCTACGAGCCGCGAAATCAAACGCAAAGCAATTGAAAATGGCATGCTGACTCTCCGCCGCAGCGGGCTGGTCAAGATCAAAAACGGCGTCACCTCGGTTGAGGAAGTCCTCAGAGAAACTGTCAGGGATTGGGAATAGGAGGAATGAATGGCCAAGCCAATCTATGAACTTTTAAAAATTGCTGTTGAAGAGAATGCCAGCGACCTTCATATTACGACTTATGTCCCGCCGCGGATCAGAGTTGACGGACGATTAAAAAATATTGATCACCCGCCGCTCCAGCCATCCGAGACACAGGAACTCATCTACAGCCTCCTCAATGACAAACAGAAAAAGATCTTTGAGGAAAGATGGGAACTTGACTTCTCCTTTGGTTTGAAGGATCTGGGCCGGTTCAGAGCCAATGTTTTCAAACAGAAAGGAGCAGTGGCCGCTTCTTTCCGTCGCTTTCTGCCCCAGATGTGGAGCTTTGCTCAGCTGGGCATTCCCCAGCGGGTGGTCCAGCTCTGTAGCCTGCCCCGTGGTCTGATCCTGGTCACCGGGCCGACCGGCTGCGGCAAATCAACCACCATTGCCTGCATGCTTGACTATATCAACCACGAACGAGACGTCCATATAGTCACGGTTGAAGACCCGATTGAATATTACTTTGTCCCCAAACGGGCCATCATCAACCAGAGAGAGCTCTTCACCGATACCCTCTCTTATGCCAACGCTCTGAGGTCAGTCCTGCGGGAAGACCCGGACGTGGTTTTTGTCGGTGAGATGAGGGATTATGAAACAACCGAGGCCACACTGCGGGTGGCGGAGACCGGCCATCTGACCTTTTCGACCTTGCATACGAATTCGGCTCCTGAATCAATTTCGAGGATAATTGATATTTTCCCCAGCCAGTATCAATCCCAGGTACGGGTGACGTTGTCCATGATTCTGGAGGCGGTCATGACCCAGACCCTGCTGCCCCGAGCTGATGGCAAGGGGCGGGTGCTGGCCATGGAAATACTGATTCCCAATCCGGCCGTCCGCAACCTCATCCGCGAAAACAAAATTCATCAGATTTATTCGGCTATGCAAATGGGCCAGGAAAAATTCGGTATGCAAACCATGAACCAGAGCCTGGCCAGCCTTTATTTGCGGCGGATTATCACCTATGAGACTGCTATGTCGGTGACGGCCAATCCAGAAGAACTGATAGATATTATTCAGAGACATGAAGGAACCGGCAGCAAAAAGGGCAGTTCCTACACTGCCGGAAAATAGCGGGGGATGAGATGATTCCCGGTTTTTTGGTGATTTTATAGACAAGAAAGAAGGAGAAAGAATATGGCTGTTTATGTCTGGAGAGGGAAAAACAGATATGGAGACGTGGTCGGCGGTGAAAGAGTAGCCGAGTCGATCGAGGATCTGACCAGGACTCTACAGCGCGACCAGATCGCCATCATCAGCATAAAACCAAAAAGAGCCATGCCGGCTATACCTTTTCTAAAAAGAGAAAAGGTCAAGCTTAAAGAGCTGTCTTTTTTCAGCCGCCAGCTATCGGTTCTGATTGATGCTGAATTGCCTTTGATTCAAAGCTTAGGACTTCTGGCTGAACAGCAGAAAAATAAATATTTTACCCGGGTAATTACCGAAGTTAAGGAAGATGTCGAAGCTGGAGCGGCCCTCAATCAGGCTCTCCGTAAGCATCCCAAAGTTTTTGATGACTTGTATTGCAACCTGGTGGCCTCAGGCGAACAGAGCGGTTCGCTCGATACGATGCTTCGCCGTCTGGCTGACTACCAGGAAAGTATGCTGAAATTGAGAGCCAAGGTCAGGCAGGCCATGATTTACCCCTCGGCCATTGTCACCTTTGCTATTATCGTTGCTATTTTCATGCTATGGAAGGTCATCCCGGTCTTTGGCGGGATCTATCAGGAACTTGGTGCAAGTTTACCTGGCTTGACGGCGGCCGTGCTGGGCCTGAGCAACTTTGTCAGCCGTTACATAATAATAATTGTCGTTGGCCTGATTGCCATTGTTGTTCTCTACCGGCGATGGTCAAAAACGCCGGCCGGGCGGGAGATAGTTGACCGCACCAAACTGAAGCTTCCTGTCATGGGCAATCTCATGCAGAAAATTTCACTCTCGAGATTTACCAGAACCCTGAGCACCCTGATTGGCGGCGGCGTGCCGATGCTGGAAAGTTTGAAGATTGCCTCGACCACCACCGATAATGTTATTATCGAGCGCCAGGTCTTAAATGCCAGGCAGATGGTCTCGGAAGGCAAGAGTTTGAATGATTCTCTAAAACAGGCTGGCCAGGGCCAGTTCCCGGCCATGATGATTCAGATGGTCAATGTTGGTGAGTCAACCGGAACCCTCGATGAAATGCTGGGCAAGCTGGCCAATTTCTTTGATGATGAAGTGGACAATGCGGTGAGCTCACTGCTGTCAGCCCTTGAACCTCTGGTCTTGATTTTTGTCGGCGGTATTGTCGGGACGCTGGTAATTTCGATGTATCTGCCGCTGTTTAATCTTATTCAGCAGTTCTGAGCAAGTGGCGGAGGGAAAGAGCAAAGTGTGCGGCCCAGATAAGCCGGGCTTTTAAGAAGCCGGATGAAAATATGCCAGACCAGGCGGCTGGCGGCCTTAGCTCTGCCGGCAGCGGGATGGCTCTGAAGTTGGCTTGTTGGGCTTGGGCTTAGGGTCTGCGGCTTAAAGCTTAACGCTGCGAGGAAAAGATAACGGGAGCGGGTCAATAAGGGAGCGAAGAGGGAATTACTGAGGTAATCAGGTCAGATGTCATGAAAGAAAAAGTCGAGAAAAAAGACCTTCTTCGCTATATTCTATTCCGCCTCCTGATCATTACCTGCATCTTAATTGCGGCTTTAATCATTCAGTATTCAACCGGCAATCCTTTCCCGCCTGTTTTTCTCTATGCCATAGCTGGTTTTTATGGCCTGTCACTCATCTATTATCTCCTTTATCTCTGGGGAAAATGGCTCACCGGTCAGGCTTATCTTCAGCTTATTATGGACCTTTTGCTCATCACCTTTCTGGTTTATATTTCGGAAGGGGTTACCACTTCCACCTATTTTCTCTATATCTTTGCCATCATTGCTGCCAGCTTGGTTATTTCGGTCAAGGCGACTTATTTAGCTGCCGCCCTGTCAGATATTCTTTTCGGTGTCCTGGTGGATGGGACTTACTTTGGTTTTATCCCTCACTTTAATAAAGCAGAAGCCAGCAATCCTCCTTTCGGGACGGTTTTATTCAACCTGATATTAGCCTGGGCGATATTTTTTGCGGTGGCCTTTTTTATGAGTTATCTCTCCAAAAGCCTGCGCAAAACCAGACAGGACCTGGCTCAGGCCCAGAAGGAGCTCATCTTGAGAGAAAGACTGGCTGAGGCCGGACGCCTGTCAGCCACCCTGGCTCACGAGATAAGAAATCCCTTAGCCTCCATTTCGAGTGCGGTTCAGATGCTCAAGGCAGAGATGAATGGCAATGGCGAGAAAGCCCGGCTCATGGAGATTATCGTTCGGGAATCAAACCGGGTGTCGCAGCTTCTGGAGCAGTTTCTGGATTTCTCGGCTCCGTCTAAAAAAATGTTTACTGAGATTGATCTGGGCATGCTTCTCCACGAAACCCTTGAGATGCTGCGGAGCGGTGGCGACCTCGATGGCAAAAAAATCCGGGTCGAGGGGAATTACCTCGTCCGAAAAATTACCTATTATGGCAATCCCAATCACTTCAAGCAGATTTTCTGGAACCTGGTCAAAAATGCGGTCAAAGCCATGCCCGAGGGTGGGCGCCTCAGCCTGAATTTTTATAACTCAAAGCGAGAAGGCCTGAAAATCGTTGTTTCTGATACGGGCCGCGGCATGAGTGAGAAAGACAAAGAAAATCTCTTTGTGCCTTTTTACTCTGGCTTTGGCGAGGGGCGGGGCCTGGGGCTGGCCACCGTTAAGCGCCTGGTTGAGGATTATGGCGGGAAAATTCAGATAAACTCCGAGGAAGGGCGCGGCACAGAAATTATCATCACCCTGCCTCTTATTGAGGAAAAGACTTTAAAAGCCAGTCAACAAATAAATTAATAAAGGAAGAGGACGATGGATACCCTGCTTATCATAGACGATGAAAAAAGCCTGCTCGATGTTTTGAGCCTGATGTTTAAAAAGGAAGGCTATGAGGTTAAAACCGCCGCCTCGGGAGCGGAAGCCCTCGACATTTTAACCAACAAGGCCGTTGACCTGGTCATAACCGATATCAGGATGCCCCACCTCAGCGGCATGGAGATTCTTAAATACGTCAAGGAGAATCAGCCCGAGACACCGGTCATCGTCATCACGGCTTACGGCAGCATTCAGCAGGCGGTCGAAGCCCTCAAGGCCGGGGCCCTGGATTATATCGTTAAGCCTTTTGATATTGAGGAGCTGAAGATCTTAGTCGCCAGGGGCCTCGAGCGGAAGCACTTAGAGCTCGAAAATCTCCTCCTCAAGAAAGACCTTAAAGATAAATATAAATTCGAAAATATGATCGGCAAAAGCCGCCTGATGCAGGAAATTTATGTCCTGATTGATAAGGTGGCCGGCACCGACAGCACCGTGCTTATTACCGGAGAAAGCGGCACCGGCAAGGAAATGGCGGCCCGGGCGATTCATAACCTTAGCCGGCGGAAGGACAAGCCCTTTGTCACCATCAACTGCGCCGCCCTCCCCGAGAATCTCCTCGAGAGCGAGCTTTTTGGTCACACCAAAGGGTCGTTTACCGGAGCTATCTCCGATAAAAAGGGCATGTTTGAGGTAGCCCACAAAGGGACGCTTTTCCTCGATGAAATTGCCGAGATGTCCCCCTGGACCCAGGTCAAGCTGCTGCGGGCCCTGCAGGAGAAGAAAATCAGGCGGGTCGGCGGAACGGATGAGATTCCGGTTGATGTCCGCTTAATTGCTGCCACCAATCAGGATTTAAAGCGCCGTATTGAGGAAGGAAAATTCCGGGAAGACCTTTATTACCGGCTGAATGTCATTTCGTTCGAGATGCCGCCCCTCCGGAAAAGGACCGAAGATATCCCGCTTCTCGTCCAGCATTTTCTCCAGAAATACTGCCAGCAGATGGGGAAAAAGATGAAGCGCTTGGCGCCCGATGTAATTAGCCTTTTTGAGGCTTATAGCTGGCCGGGAAATATCAGGGAGCTCGAAAATGTGATTGAAAGAATTGTCGCTATCGAGGACCGCGAGACGGTGACGCCGGCTTGCCTGCCACCCGAAATGATCAGCCAGGTCAATCATAATGGCCGGCAGGTTGACCTCAGGGCTGGCTTTAATTTAAATGAGTACCTCGACGATATTGCCAAAAGATATATTATCAAGGCTCTTGAGCTTAGCGGTGGGAAGATAAAGGATGCTGCCCCAAGGCTCGGGGTGAGCTACCGGACGCTGCGCTATTTGATCAATAAATATGGATTAAAGCCGCGGGTTAGTGACCTCGGCGGTGAGGAAGAAAGCGAAGAGCTAAACGGGAATGGGCTGGTTGCGGGCGATGAGCCGCCAGTTTCCGTGATGGATAACGGGAGAGCTGCGGTGAAGGAAACCGAGCGGGGAAGAGGCCGGTGAACTGTCGACTTTTCCTTCCTTTTATGATAGCCTTAACTGAAGTTTACTCAGAAACGGGAGCGCTACTTAATAATGTTCAAAGCCAGAGTGCCAAATTTTGGCAGCGGTTTCTGACAAATTGTGTCAGAATATAGGCTGTGGGGAGCGATTATGATTCATATGTGCTTGATATTCAATAATTTAGTAGCAGCAATAACACTGGCACATAACTTGCACTATAGATTAGTGAACGAAAATTAATAACATCTCAGCCGGCGGATAGTCGGCGAGAAATTAGGAGGTATTAAAATGTTAAGAAAGATGAGAGGATTCACCCTCATCGAAA
>Ga0209409_1002624_pt1 | contig 13038 bp, 10 predicted proteins | sample AD_JPNMR1_MetaG_FD_184424 | JGI IMG/M metagenome (GOLD analysis project Ga0209409, IMG submission 184424) | Active sludge microbial communities of municipal wastewater-treating anaerobic digesters from Japan - AD_JPNMR1_MetaG (SPAdes) (version 2) | ecosystem: Engineered > Bioreactor > Anaerobic...
AGAGCTTAAGAGCTGCTTTATTCGGTATCTTCCCGCCGAATTTGCCCTTGCCTTCCTCAATGGCGGCATCCACAGCAGCGTTGATAGCCGCAATGGTCTTGGTATCTGACTTCGGGATGATCAGGCTGACACTATATTTTTCAGTGCCTCCGTTTACGGACTTTGGCTCCCACACGTTGGCATAAGACAAGCGGACAACACCGGTAACAACCTTTGTGGGGTTCTTTCTGGGATTAGGGTTTATACGGTTAGCTGTATTTGTCATAATTTACATTCCTCCATAAAATCAATTTTTGCATTCGATATGTTCATAGGTGGACGCTTATCCGAAAGCGGAACTAGCGTCGGTTTACCCGGCGGTTTGATAATGAGTCCGCCGAGGACTTCATTGAATTTTGATTTTCCCATCATCTTTTCCATCTCAGTGATGGTAATAAGACTTTGCCTGTAGATGTCACGATATCCGGCTGCCTTTGCTGCAGCAGCGACAGCTTCCTCGTCGGAATACTTACGAATTGAGCGCCCCTCAACCACCTTGAAGCCAGGCCACTGTTTACCGTGGTTCACAGCCGCATCGGTGGCATAGGCAATGATTTCATTGGCCCAGCTCGTCAAGTCACTGATTAAGGCAAGTATTTCAGCTATCTCCTCGTCGGATAGCAATGGCGGCAGAGCAAACTCGAAAGCTGCCAGCTTCATCTTTGACTCAGCTCTTGCTCTGCACTTCACCGCTGCCCTGCAAAACTGGCAATGCTCTCCGGGGACATACTCACCGCCGCCTTCATAGGCTAGGTCTGCAGTAGGCTTAAGGACTTCCTCTGCCCATTTGTAAAGCAACTCCTTTGAAACCGTATAAGTGCTTACGTTTTCGCGTCTTGGCTGAAAAATGGTCATTGACACTTCGTTAATATCGTAAATGCCATCAAACAATTCCAAAGCACCAAGCGCGTAGAGTTTCATCTGTGGGTTATCTTCAGCTGCAACCAAAACGCCCTGACCGTACTTAAAATCCACGATGTGAAGCGTGCCATCGGCTATAATCACGCAATCTCCTGTACCGAAGCCATCCTTAACATATTTGGAGAAGTCCAGCTTCTGTTCGATAAGTACCATCGGGTCAGAACATTTCAGCTTTGCTTGAGCAATCTGTTCCAACACAAAAGACACGTAATCGTCCGTATGAACATCCATCTCATCGCTGTCATACTTGGATACCGGCTTTTTGGAGCGCAACTTTAAGGCTTTGCGGAGCTTGTGTTCAGCAAGTGCGTGTGCAGCTGTTCCTTCGTCGGCAGCAGCACCGGAGTTATCATCGAACTCTAGCTCCAACCGTGCCGACGGAGTGCAGGCTAGCCAGCGGTGTGCACTGGAAGCAGAGAGTATAGCATGTTCGCTCATTTCAATGCCTCCGCTTCTGCAAGAAGGGCGGTATACCTGCTTGGGTCGATCTGGCTGAGTTTTGACGCACCATACTTTTCAAGAAGGCCTCGAACCTCAGCTGTAAAACCGTCATGTGACTTCTCAGCCAACACTGCACGCACTTGCTCTAATGTTACTGCCTTTTCCTCAGGCTTCTGGGTTGATACCTGGGCAGTTGTTTCAGTCCGTGATTCATTTACAGGCTCATTACTTGCCATCGCGTCGGCTACTGCCTGCAAGCTGTCCGCAAGAGATCGCAGATCCGTGACTACATCAAGAAGCAGTTTGATTTTACTCATGCTCCACGCCTCCTTCCTTGATTTCCTTGATTTCAACGGTTTCAACCGAGTCTCCTGGCGTAATCACGAATACACCGACCTTCTCACCAAATAGCCAGTTTAAAAGCTTACTGCGAATACTCTTAGAGCCGCTTTTTATCACGGGATCACGGATACCGCCAGGTTTGGCAACATTGATAGTAACCTTGTGTTTCAGACTCATGTTTTATCTCCTTTCTGAGGGTGGTTTCTTGCCCCTCAGCGATAAGCGAAAAAGGGAGTCCTTTCGAACCCCCTTTCAGAAAAGATTTTTATGTGAAGGATTCTTACGAACCCTCATTTATAATAGAAGTTTTCTTAGTCTTTCTTGGAGCTTCTTCAAACGGCCACGAATAGCTGCTTCTGTAACGCCTTCCTCCGCTGCAATTTCAGTGTTAGTCCTTTTTTCCAGATACACCTTTTTGAAAAGTTCTTTTTGCTGGGGTAAAAGGCAATCCATAGCCTTTCTTAACTTATCCAACATATCTTGAAGCTCAGCTTCATCTTCTGCTTGAATCATGAGCTGTTCAGGATTTGTGGTATTGTCTGCAAGATACTTATTACGATCTGTGGCATCATCACCATCGCCATCGTGATAGGCATCCAGATGTGCTGTTACTCGGTAATTATACCGGCGTTGCTCGTCCAGTTCGGCGTCATCCATCTCATGTAAAAGCTGAATGTCAGCTTCGGTGACGCCATCCTCACCTGGGGTAATTACGATCTTTGCTCCTTCTGCGGTGTAATAAATGTAGTTAGTTCTCTTCTTTTGACTTGTTTTGTACGCTCTTGACATGTTTTTGCATCCTTTCCGCCGGATTGCATTGGCGGCGAGGATGCATAAAAAGCCGGTGCTTCGATGTACACCGGCCACAGTTACCTAAAATGGGCATAGTAAGGCACGGTGGGTACATCTGAAGCTCCCCGCATGGCTCTTGCCATGTTCGGAACTTCCTATGTATCCCGCCGCCTTAATGCGCATCTCAGGCTTTGAGATTATTTTGATTTCAGAGAGAATAATTTGCTTTTCTCATCCTCTCTTGCGTTCATTATCGCATTTATAAAATTTTCATGCCCAACTCGATGAGTTGGTTGAAACCATATCGAAATGACGAGGATTATGATTGAAACTTAATTTTTGGGCATAAAAAAAAGGACCCCTTTCGGAGTCCAAAACCAACTTAATGAGTTATCGATTTTTAATCTTCATCATCTTTTAATGTACTTCCCAGTTTTGGTATGCCTGCCTGATCCAAAACACTGTTAAAATCTTGTATCGACAGCCCTGGCATATTCTCTAGTATATGGATATATGTCTTGTCCGGATCTTTATAGTAATTTAATTTATTTGAAGACTTTTCGAATATCTTTTCTATAATACGGAGATTCAAACCTAAACCAACACAAATTGCCATTAATACATCAGTACCCATATTGTTGTACTTATCATTTTTTATTTTTCCGTGGTAATTCTTATGGAGCAGTGTTTTTTCATGAAATACTTCTGGATACTTCCATTTCCTGTTCTCCATCAAAAACCATAAGCACTGGCACAGTGTGGTTGTCGGGTCTCCTAATTTTTTGATAAGCTCAATTTCTTCATTTTCGTCATAGGATAATAGGTGTTCATGGAACGCTGCATAAACCTCATCTGGTTCATAAACGAAGTTTGATTGATATTTTGGATGGAATGTCAGCATCCGCTGATCAACTCCAACAACATTATACAGGACATACGCCATGAAGTCTTTTCGAATATTCTGATAAGCTGTATATTTTTGCTCATGTATATTAATGGCACACTGAGCCAGGTTCTTTCTTGCTTTAGTGGTTAAACGCAGGCTTCCGTTTTCTGTTGTTACGTATTTTGGGTCTGCTAATACAAAGTAACCGTCAACAAACACGAATCGTCCACCGCTGACCCACTCCCGGAGAGAAGAATTCTGAGAAAGTAATTGGTATGCTTCTGCAGGAGTCAACGCTGCAAATTCTTTGCGGTTATTAATTTCATCAAAGACTGTATCATAATCTTCAAATTCAGATATTTCATCGAGAAGTCCAACTTCAATTAGCCTATACTTTACAGATGACCTTGAAACAATAAAGAACTCGCTTAAGTTTTCAACTAAAATATCACAGGATGGGGTAATATTGCTCTGTGGAGCCTTGTAACTTTCTATCAATTCCAAAGCTTTTTGCCTAAATGTCTTATATGGCATCAGCACTCTAGGTGCTAGCCTGTGCGCTTGCCATTCCAGCCATTTTACTTCGTTCTCTTTTGTTTTTTTCCCCTCCGGCGGTTCGTAGAATGTCTCTGACTGACGGCACATAATCGGATAAAGTTTTTCAGTAGCCTCAGCATTTTTGAGTGCTAGAATTTCAAAATATGTTTTATCCTTCTCCCAATGCAATGCTTCATGAATTAGAGTGTTTCGCTTAGAGCCTTCACCATATAGCGCTTCAGAATTGGGATCGACTAATATAGTTCCAGCAGGGAAGAAGGCAGAATGATATGTACCAGACTCACGATCGTAAACTTCAACCTCACCGTCAAGCAACATGCAGCAACCAAAAATGTCCAAGTTTCTGGAAAGGGATACTTCCTTGACTGTAAGGCCGACTTCTTGCAATATCTTTTCAACGGGCAGTGGCATCGGCGTTGTCAGAGCTTCTTTACAATGTCTTGTTAAAAATTTGGTAGCATAATCATCAAGGCGATTTTTCCCAAGAATTAGTGCTCCGGTTTTTTTATTTACATCAAAGATATCGCTCGATGTCGGTCTGCTCGTCATCTTTTTCCTTTTCTCCTTTCTCCATATGGTCAAGAGGCATAGTAGCCAGAATCTTCTTTACTTCTTTCCATGTAGGACATAATTCCTCAATAAGTGCATGAAATCGGTGTGTATGGTTTCTCTCCAATAAATGTACCAGTTCATGAATCACCACATATTCAAGACATTCTATTGGCTTTTTGACAAGCTGAAGGTTAATCCATATCCTACGTCTATCTATATTACATGTGCCCCACCTGGTTCTCATATTTTTGATACGATATTCCTCTGCATGAATTCCCGTCTTTTTCTCACAGTCTATTACAACAGTCTCCAGTACACGTTTTAATTCTTTTCTGTACCACTCGATGAGCAGATTTTCTCTCGTCTTAGTGTTCGTTCCCTCTGGTACTGTCATAATTATTTTAGTCGGTGTCTTAACAATTTTACGGTGTGTTCCCTCATATACTACCTGCAATCTGTAGGGCTTGCCCCATAAATAATGGGATTCTCCAGAAATATATTCTCTCTTGCTTTGACGTTCCTGTGCTAACATCTTGTCTCTGACTTTAGTAATCTCCGGCATTTTTTTAAGAACAAACAATTCGATATCCTCGTTCTTTATTCCTGCTGGCGTGCTAACAGTAACATCACCCGTTGGTGGGTTTATCCTGATGTATAAATTTTTCAGATTTTCTTTTCTGATAATCTCAATCGGTAATCCACCGATTACCATTATTTCATTATGCATCGTATTCTTCCTGCCTTTGTACTATTTCGAAAACATTATTGGTTTCTTCCGTGGCTCTGTCTTCAGTATACATATGAGCCAATAATTTTTTATATATAGCAAGTCTAATACGCTGCTGTTTTTGAAAATTTCTTTTCCACTCAGGCTGTATGGAAATGCGAATTGCATTGTCAACATCAACGGCCAATTCAACATTATTTTGAAAATAATCATAAAGAGCACGCCTTGCTGCGCTATCTTTTACCTCATCAGGATAGTTGCTGGTTGTTTCTGGATGAAGAATAGCCTCTGCCAATTCAACAACCTGTCTCAGGTATTCTTCATAGCTCATTGCTTCTGCCTTGCGTTGTAGGATTATTTTCTTAAGCATCTCAGACATTTTGCCGTAATACACACTGTTTGAACTCATTTTTCTGACAATTTCATGCTGTAAGTTATTTTCGATCATCTCTGCTTTTGCTTCGTTATTACCAGGTAAATCTTTGACTAAATCGACCGGTGTGGTGGTCTTTCCTTTTAGAAGCAGCTCGACAATTGACATATTACCCATTTCACTGATAACCCTAGAATCTTCGGCACGAATATAAGTGTCAAGGATATAGCGCATATCTGCTTCATAAGGCTTTAGGTCGATATAATCGCAGCTTGCCAGCTTTATCATTTCTTTAATTTTGTTGTATCCAGAAATCTCTTCGCGCAGATGATTGACATCATCTTCCGAATAGCCATAATCAGATACAAGTTTATCACAACAATTTGCAAAAGACCGAGTGAGCGCTGCCGTTAACGTGTACAGTGTATCTCGACGTGCTGTTTTTTCATCATCTTCGCTGTTATCTCCACAGAAAAATTCAATGAAATCAGTATCTGCTTTCGGTTCTGAAACGTTTTCAAATAATGCTTCCAATGATGAAAGTGTACCTTCCATTTCTGACTTTGCTTCATCATAGCGGTTTTTAATAAGTCCTTCGACATCCTCTTTGTCAAACCCATCAAATGCCTCTGACGTATAATCAGAAATGGCAAGCTGTAGATTACGGAATAAATCCATATAATCAACAATATAACCATAGTCCTTATCTTCGCCATCCGGTCTATTGACACGACAAATAGCCTGAAAAAGGTCATGGTCACGCATGGATTTATCAATATAAAGATAAGTGGCACTTGGGGCATCAAAACCCGTAAGTAATTTATCAACCACAATAAGAAGCTTCATTTGCGCTGGGTTTTCTTTAAATTGCTTCTTTACCTCTTTTTCATATTCTGATAGCTTCTTGCCACCAAGCATCCGCTCATATATAGACTTTTTGTATTCTTCTTCGCTTTCCTGTGAAGGATCTGAAGTAGCCGTCCGTACACTTTCGGTTGTTGGCTCATACGAAGTTACGACAGCACATTTTGTAAAGCCCATACTCATAAAGATTTCCCAATATCTGCATGCTTCGTAGATGCTATTTGCGACGAGCATAGCAGTACCGCGGTCTTCCCTTAATCTCGGTTTAAGGCTCATATCAAAAACTATATCAGCTGCTATTTTCTCCAAGCGTTGCTTAGAACTGTATAATTTATTAATGGAAGTCCAACTTTGTTTGAGCTGGAGCTTTGCACGCTCTGTTAAGCCTTTTGTCTTCTGTTCAAACCAAAGGTCAACTTTATCTTGACTGGATAAATCCTGATCAACATCTCTTGCCTCATACCTTAAATCCAAAATTACGCCATCTTCTACACCCTCATCAAACTTATAGGTATGTATGTATGGGCCAAAGATTTCAAGACTTGTTTTCTTATCTGTCTTAAGCAATGGAGTTCCAGTAAAGCCAATTAAGACTGCATCGGGCATCAGTGTTTTTACTGCTTCATGCAGCTTACCGGAATTGGTACGATGGCATTCGTCAATAAAAGCAACGATGTTTCCTTTCGCCTTAAAGTCTTTTGGAAGATCCTTCAAAAGCTCTTTACGATATTGGTCTATATCTGCCTGTTTACCCGCATTATGACCATACTTGTGAATTAATGAGCAAATAATGGGGTCTTCGCTTTTGTCTAGAATATCACGCAGGTCCTTACAGCTTTTTGCTCTACGTACTTTTTCGTTTACATCAATAAAAAGACTTTCAATTTGGTCATCCAGTTCTTCTCTATCTGTAATAATTACAACACGACTATCAGCAACATTTTCTATAATCCATTTTGTAAGCCATACCATAATAAGAGATTTTCCGGAACCCTGTGTATTCCATATAATACCACCCTTTTTCTCAAGAATACTTTTTCTTGCAGCTATATTAGCAAAATACTGGTTATGTCTTGGAATTTTTTTAATTCCGGCATCAAAAATCACAAAATCATGTACAATAGACAAAAAGCGTTCTTTGTGGCAAAGTGAAACAATACCATCTCTCAGACGATTTGCTTCCTTTTGTTGCAACGTTTTGATTTTTACAGACAAATCATCAGTTGCATTTTTATCTTCTTTCCATTTAAGGTAATACTTTTCCGGTGTATTAATGGTACCGTAATACAATCCCTCAGCTTCATTTCCTGCGAACAAAAGCTGTGCCGCGCCGAAGAAATTGAGTATGTTTTCCTTTTTCTGATTAGTTAGCATCTGTCGAATACCCTTACCGGAACTGACATATGAACTCTTCAGCTCGAATATTCCCATAGCGATGCCGTTTATGTACAATACCAAATCAGGACGCTTTCTTGTGACTTTGTCATAACGAAGGACGGAAACTTCCTCAGCTACGGCAAAATCATTCTTGTCAATATTCACCCAATCGATGTAATGCACGGTCTGTCGTTGTCCATTGGCATCTTTTACACCTTGCCGACCATAACGAAGAAGAGAATATACCTTCTGGTTAATCTCATAAAGCGTATCTGCTTGGTTGTTGATCTTGCTTATAAGTTCGTTGATGGCAATCTTAATCTGATCATCACCATAGCCACGCTTTTTTAGATTTGCCCTCAGAAGTTCTTCTTTTACAGGTGTGTTATCGATATCCTCCAAATTACCAAGATAAGTATATTCCAGGTCATCAACCAGCCAGTGAAGTACCCTATTTTGCAATTTCTTCTCAGCGTCAACTGTTGCCATCTTGATTCCTCCTTACACAGTCAGGCGTACACGTCCCGTTAAGAGATCGTCCATTGCACCCTCACGAATTTGAATCATTTTATCTCGTTCAGCTTCCAAGTTTTTAATTTCTTTATCCATTGCTGTAAGCACATCAGAGATTGCTCTCTGTTCATTAACGTCTTTGGGCATTTCAAACTTAAAGTTTTTTAAGTCTTTTTGGTATAAATGTTTTATAGTGGAACCTGCAGATAGAGTATCAATAAACTCTCTGAATACGGATGACATAAGCACCCTATAAAGGAAAGCAGGTTCAAGTTGCGGAGCAGTTCTAAAGACAAATACTCCACTATTCAAAGTAGCTGGTCTGCTCAAGGTAGGAACCATTGCAACTTTTCCGATTGTTCCATCTTTGGTAACAAGTACATCATTCTCTTTGACTTGAATATTTTCATCCATATCATATCGTTCTTTTGAAACAAATGATATATTATCCAAGCTTATTGTCCCGTCCTTAAAATCTGTGCCACTAATTAAGTAGCTGTATCCATTTCGCAAATACTCATGCTTCTTGAGACCTTGCCATCCAATTCTAGCCTTAGGAACAATGACTTGATTGAAGGATACCTTTATCCAATCATCATGAAATCCGTCAAGTCTTGTCCGACAACAAATCAAATCCTCCAGCGCACCATCGCGAATATTCTTTTTCTTTTCAATCAGTTTTCCTAGATTATCAATATGATTATCCAAATCTGATAAAATTGAAGATATAGCTTTTTGTTCTGAAGTATTACTGGGTATCGTTATCTCAATATTCTTAAATGTTTTTCCATTTAGCTTGGCCCTTGTCCCTCCTACCAAAAAAGTAGTATAATCAACTTTTTTCAATAGGTAATATAAAAACTTTGTAACAGCTACTGATTCTTTCGCAGAAATTACATGAGCATGATTGTTTACCCATATCTTACCTTTAGCATATGTAACGGGATAATTTAGCAAATCATTTGCTCCATCTTCTGCTATAAGGACAAACTCGCCATCATGTGTATATCCGTCGACATAATCTTGAATACCATTTGCGCCATAATAAGGTGTATTTCCAGGTCTCCTTTGGTTTTTTGTGACTGGAATACGCAAATTATCAAAAAGATCAGCTACATCAATGACTCTATATGTTTCCCAACCTTGTGGATAAGTTACCATTTGTATCCCATCCTCTCCAAAGCTGCCATAACTGCTTGCCTTGATTTTTCTGTATCTTCTTCAATTTCTCTAAGTGTATGTTCGTAACGTTTTGCAATAAGCAGTACCTTTGAAGACATAGAATTCAGCACTAGCTCAATCTCATCTCTAATGCTTGCCTCAAGTTTTGCCATCCATTTCATATCAAAAAGAATATGCTTGATTTCATCTACAGTAAGCTCTCCGTATTTTGCCTGCACTTTGTCATCAAGAGCCTTTTGAGCTTCTTTTATGGCTTTGTCCGTTTCTTCTTTCTCAATCATTTTAGCCTGATACGCAAGCAAAGCATCGTACTCTTCTTTATAGATCTCAGGGACAACAGCTGAATCCATAGCGAGCTTTAGTGCTGCTTTAAGCTTGGCTTTACCGAAAGTTCCATTCTTGTTTCTAATATCGAATTCAGCCAGTTCCGGAGCTTTACTAATTAGTGCCTCCATCTCGTCGGTTTTACCCTCGTCAAATAGAGTCATCAGCTTTGTCATTGCATCCATAACCGCGGAGGTCTTCTTGCTTTCGAGTTCCTTTAACCGCTTATTAAGATTCGCCTTCGGGATGCCATCTCCATTCTCATTGAGTACTTCCTTAAGTAACCCGTCATCACCGGATTCTTCTTCGCGCATTTCATCCAATTCAGCTCCCAAAGCCACAGACTTCTCTGTTAAAGCATTGATGGTATCTAGTTCTTCTGGAAAATATGACATCTCAATGATTTCTTTCGGTATTAAAACGCCATCAAAGGATTTTACTTTAGAAGTATCATCAACGGATACAGTTTCGCCGTTCTCATCTTTGATTTTTTTCTGTGCATACTCATATTCAATTTCTCTTCCGGCCTCGTAACCATATGCTTTGATAGCATATACATCATCCTGAAGCTTTGCATTCCAATAATTCATCAGGCAATCGTAAACGTCATAATTATCAAGAAGTAGTGCTGATTTATACGTATCCAAAAGCATGGAGGAGATAGTACGAATAAGTTGCTTAGGGTTCGTTTCACTGTTAATATTCAGTAGGATGCTTTTAACAGCATCTCGCCATTGCGTAAACATTGTTTCTACTTCTTTTTTCTTCTCGTTCTGCACATCAACGTCCTGCCAGATAGCTTCCTCTATGTTTTCAGAAGGTATAGCAAGGTGGTAGATATTTTGCTGGTTGTCAGTGCAAGTGAAGATTTTCTGTTTCAAAGCCGGAGATATACTCCAAAGTCTTTTAAGCGAGTCAATATCTGTTCCCGGAATGCCGCCTTTTAAGTGTGCAGCAATGTTCTGTGGTAATGTATCGTCAATCTTTTGTATGTAACGTGATACATTTAAATTGCCAGCATTTTTCTCCAGAATATCTGAATATTTCACAAAACGTGAATAGCCTTCAATTTCATCTTGGTTGATAAAGGTCCGGACTATCTTCTCAATGTCTTGCTCACGTAATCTATTTTTATTGCCATCTTTCTTAAAACCACGGCTGGCGTCTATTAAGAAAATTCCTTCTCTTTTATCAGCATCCTCTTTATCAATAATAACAATGCAAGCAGGAATCCCTGTACCGTAGAAGAGATTCGCTGGAAGACTGATAATGCCTTTAATCCATCGTTTCCTAAGAATTGCAATGCGGATGGTTTCTTCAGAATTACCTCTGAACAATATACCGTGAGGCATAATAATACCCGCTTTGCCATTGTCGTTAAGTGATTTCAGAACGTGTAAAAACCAAGCATAGTCCCCATTCTTTTCAGGAGGAATACCGTATCCATCAAATCGTTTATATTTATCTTCTGTTGCTTTGATACCATCGCTCCACGATTTATCTGAAAACGGGGGATTCATGACAATAAAGTCAAACTTTTTGAGTCCTCCAAAATCGTCTATAAAAGCAGGAGAAGCCAAGGTGTTTCCCTTCTTAATATCACCTGTTTCTATTTGATGGAGAATCAAATTCATTTTTGCTAAACCCGCCGTAGAGATATCTTTCTCCTGACCGAAAATTGTTACAATTGGATCGCCATTTTCATCCACAGGCGCTTCATCTGCGGCGCGAATCAATAAGCTGCCGCTACCTGCTGCCGGATCATACAATGTCCATTTTTTTAATGGCGTCTGCTTAATTTTGTCTATCCCGATCAATCTTGCAATAATACGGGAAACCTCACTTGGCGTGTAGAACTGCCCTTTGCTCTTTCCAGATTCTTGGGCAAATTTCATCATAAAGTATTCATAAGCATCCCCGATGATATCATCGCCACTTGCCCTATTATTCCTGAAGTCAATCGCAGGGTTTTGAAATACTGCAATTAAGCCTGATACCTTGTCCACCAATTCCTTGCCATAGCCCAGCTCATCGGGATTATTAAAGCTAACATCAGGAAGCTCTCCTTGCAGTTTGTTGTCCTCCAAAAACTTCTGGAGTATTTTGTCTACACGTTCTCCGACATCACTCTTTCCTTTTGCTCTGATTAAATCATCAAAAGATGCACCTTCACTAATTTTAAACCCTGCAAACGGTTGTCCTTTATACCTGTCCGATACATACTTAAAGAACAATAACACGAGCACATAATCTTTATACCGAGCCGGTTCAACGCCGCCCCTTAATTTATTACAAGCCTCCCACAAAAGGGAATACAATTCTGATTTTTTCACGGCCATAATCCTCTTTAACTCCTTTCTAATCTTATGCGATTCATATTTTTAGTAGATATATAGTGTTATTCCATAGCACTTTTCCCGCTTTTAACCCAATTATCAAGCTCTGAGATTTTAAATTTCCACTGCTTTCCTATTTTATGGGCAGGAATTCCTTTCTCTTTTCTTATCCAATCTCTTACAGTAACAGGCTTCACTCCTAAATAGGTAGCAGCTTCATCGATATTAATCCATTTGTCGTTAATTATCTCGCTCATCTTTTCACCTCATCGAGCATCTAATAGGTATAAGTACTTACAATTAATTGTATCACAAAATCTGTAAACAGAAAAGTAGTTTTATGATATTTGCTTATGATTTGCTTATATTTATTGTTATGGTAAGGATTGACTAATAAGATGTTTCTGCTATATAAAGCAGTTCTTAAGGCAGCAACTTTAACTTCATATCTAATCCGTCAACTCAACCCCTATGAAAAAATCCCGTTATCCAATCTATCAACTCAACCCTATCACTTTCAGTGTAGTTGACATGTTCCCGCATACAATAAAAAATAAGGATTTCCAGACATTATCACCTCAGGCAGAACAGCTGAGAGTACATTTCAATGTCTGGGAATCCTTTATTTACAGCCTTTTCAAGTCCTTCTACTTCTCACCCCTTGACATCAATGTCACGCACTCACCATGGTATGTCTGTGGGAACATATCAAACGGTTGGACGGAGAGTATTTCGTATTTCTCCTTGAGTATTGCCAAGTCTCTTGCAAGTGTTGCCGGGTCGCAAGAGACGTATGCAATTTTTTGCGGAG
>Ga0209409_1002637_pt1 | contig 12980 bp, 23 predicted proteins | sample AD_JPNMR1_MetaG_FD_184424 | JGI IMG/M metagenome (GOLD analysis project Ga0209409, IMG submission 184424) | Active sludge microbial communities of municipal wastewater-treating anaerobic digesters from Japan - AD_JPNMR1_MetaG (SPAdes) (version 2) | ecosystem: Engineered > Bioreactor > Anaerobic...
TTTAAGAGCAGCTAACTTCTGCTTGGCAGAGAGCATACCATTTCGGTAATTATCCCTGTCTTGCTTCAGTTTTAGGATTGTCTTCTTTGGAACATAAACCGTCTCGTCTGAATCATTAAGAATTTCCTCAAGTTCTTTATCGATAGAAGAAATTTCTTTTTGCATTGATTGTATTTCTTCTTCGTAAGAACTTTCGGTTCTTATTTCTTCAGACCCCGTTTTTTGCTCTGACTGACCCTGGTCAGAAGGAGTTTCGTCTCCTTGTTTTAAGTCCAGACTTTTTTCTTCTTCACTCATAGTATTAAAGACTTTTGTTTGAGTTCGCAGTCCAAACGAACACTATTCTGTAAAGAAGTAAAAATCCTTTTAGATAATCTCCGAATCCATTTCAGGAACTATCTGAAAGGATTCTTACTTCTATTCGACCTTTATTTATTTTCTTTTTTTTCTGATTGCTCTTTAACTAATTTTTCTAAATCTTCTAAATCTTGCTGAATTTCTTTTTGCTGTTGCAATAACTCTGAAACCTCAGCAACCAATTTGTTAATAAACTGGTCTTTTTGAATTTGTGCTCTTTTTATAAGCTCTTGTTTTTTTGTTTCTATGTCCATATATTATTTGTTTTTATTACGCTCTTTGACCTTTCCAGCATTGTTGATTGAATTTAATAAATCCAAGACTTCCAATCTTCTTCCAACCCATATCAGATAATCATCTCTTGATAATCCATATCCAATCTGCCTTAAAATGGAAGTATCACGATAATTGATATACTCCCTAACTCTAATATCTTCAAACTGGTCAGTAAGCCATTGCTGAATTATTTTCTCCTTAACTTCATCTTTTGTCTTCGGTCCCCTGTCAATTAACTTAAATAATAATTTTATAAAGAATTTTTTCATAATTATACTGCTGGAAGCTCACCTTGTGTTGCAGCTCCTCCTTGTTGTTTTGGAAGCTGTCCTTGTCCACCACCACCAAGCAATGCTTCTAATCCAGCCATTGCTCCGCCTTGAGCTGCCTGTTGTTTACTTGCTTCATTCTTTAACTTTTCAAGATTAGCAAGATATCTTGCTGGGTCATCATCATACGCCTTAATAACCTGTTCAAAGAAATCATTTTCATTAGCAACGAATATTTCAGGGAATAAAGTTCTAACTGCTTGTATCTTTTCAATATTGTTTAACTGCATCTTAGCAATGTCTCTTTGGTGTATGCTTTCTGGAATAACATCTAATTGATATTCGCAATCATTTAGATAGGAAGTAGGAATAATTCTAATTTCAATATTTTCATTATCTTGTGCTTTCTTTTCAACTTCTTTTTGAGCTTCTGCTTGAACCTTTTTTCTTTCTTCTTCTTTTTTGATATCCCTAAACTCAATAATCAATGTTCCTTGAACTGTTTCAATTTCTGTTTCAGTTTTTTGACCAGCTCCTTGCTGTCCAGGAGCTCCAGGCAATCCAGCTCCAGGAGTTCCCGCTTGCTGAGCCAATGCACCTTCATTTTGATTTTGAATAACTTTAACAACTTCTCTGTGAATTTGTGCATCCTCTATTACATACCTTCTCCAGATTTTAGTTTGTTTCCCTTCTTTATTTAGAATAATCTGAGGCTGTGAATAATTCATTAAGATATTTGCCATTCTTAAACTGTATTTCTGCCTCCAGAGGTCTGTTAAGAACTTATAGAACAAAGATTTAAGCTCGGTTGCTCTTTGATTTGCTATTACCACTTCCCTTGCTGTAACTCCAGTTCCCTGTATCCCTTGCTGATTTGGGTCAACACTTGCAAGGTCAATTCCCCTTTGAACATAATTTATCATCTGCATATCAGCGGAATTGATACCGCTAATTGGCAATTCCCTTATTTGGTTTACATCTTCAACTGGGATACGAGTATCACCAGCTAATATCTCATCTTCAAGGTCAAAAACATCTTGATTAACCCTTCCTACAATCAATGGAGGAACCATTGAACGATAGGTCTTGTCCAAAGACATATTAATCAAGGTGTTCAAAACATCAAAATCTCCTTTCAGAATATTTGGCAAAGAATTTCCATAAAAGAAGTTATGGTCTGTAAATGGCTCGCAAATTGATTTAGCAAAAGGATAAACTTTCTTTCCGTTTACTTCCCACAATAAAGGAGCTTCAAGCATTAAAACACCATTAGCAACAATAATATACTCATCTCTCATCTTTGAATAATACTTGATAACTTCGACCTTTTTGTTACCAGTCCTTTTTCCCCATCTTTTATAATAAAATGTTTCAATATCGCTTTCATTCTGCATTGTCCCTACTTTAACCTTATCATAATTGGCATATTCTCCAAACTCCTTTTTAAATGTCTCTTCATCATAATATTGCTTCCAGATTACACTTGGCTGGTCTTGAACATCAAAAATGTAAAAATCCTTAATGTAAAATTCTGTTAGAGGAACTAAAAAGTCAATACATCTATCTTCGACATTGGCTTTTTCCTCCCCATATTCCACTTTGCCACTTGATAAATCATAGCTTTTAATAAATTTCCTTTTCTCTTCTGTTTTTAAATAGCCGCAATAATTGATAACAGTTCCTTTTGCTGCCAGTTCCCAAGCTAAAAAATAATTATTAAGTTCCAAGTTTTCCCCTTGATAGCTTCCTTCTATTAAGTTTTTCATCACATAAGCCCTGTCAATGTCTAGATAGCCTGTATCTCTATTTCTTGCCTTTACTACTGCTTCAGGAGGATTTGATGCCACTCCAGCAATAAAGGCTTTTAGCTTGTTTCTAATTATCTGAGTTGCTACATTGCTTTGCCATTCTGCTTTTCCTTGGCTTTCTCTTGAAGGTACAAAAGCATTTAGTCTCTTTTCCCCATCGTCAATAAACTGCTTCAATGTTAAATTGTTAAATTGCTCATAGGTTTTATCTCTTAAGTCCTGCATTTTGTCCATTTCATCATAAACTCTTTTAATTGTTTCTCTTTCTTTTTCAGTTGGATTATATAACATAATTTTAGTAGCCAGTCATTTTGTTTTGATAGGCTGTTTCTTTTTGTTTTAATCTCATTTTTTCTTTAAAGAATTTTTCAAAACTTGGCTCGTCTTTTCTCATTTCGCTAACTCTTTTAGGGCTTAAATAAGTTAAAACATATCTTGAGGCGTCTAAACAATGGTCCATTCCTTTTTCAGGAATATCTAATATTTTGCCAGTTGTTTTATCTCTTTGCCAAAGATAGTTTCTATATTCTTTAATTAAATTTACACTTCTTTGTGTTGCGCTTATTCTTTGGTCCTGAATTATCTTTATACCATATTTTACGCTGTCTTTTCCTTTTACTGCTGGTATAACATTTACTCCTAATAATCTTAGCTCGTCAATACTCTTTGGTTCTGCGCTATCTGCTACTACTATTTTTGCCTCCTGCGCTTTCAAAATGTTGGCAATATCTCTATTTGACAATCCTGTCTGATATGTTATTTCGTCTAAAATGTAGCCTCCATTATAATAATAAACTGCTACAATTGCTGTTTCGCTCATTGAATAGCCAAAGTCCAGTCCATAGCCTTCCAGTCTTGCTTCGTGAGGAATTGTAGGAATGATTTGCCAGTCATTATAAACTCTATTTTCTGCTTCTCCCAAAAGTCCCAATCCGAATACCCTCCACCAGTTGGTTCTATCTTTCCTTGCTTCAATTGCTTTTACAATTGTTTCGCTTAGGGCTTCATTGTCTTTATAGGTCAATGTTATCTCGTCAATTTCATCGCTCCTTGTTGGCTTTAGGTCGGTATAATACCAAAACTCGCTAACAGGGTTCCAGTCCAGGAATACCACTTCTTCGGTTCTAACTTCTAATTGCTCAAAAGTTTCAAAAGGTATATTGTTTGCTTCATTTATGAATAATCTTTGCCTTCTTGGTCCTCTAACTTTGGCTGGTTGGTCAGCTGAAAAAAACTCAATCCTGCTACCTGTTTCAAAAGTATAAATAAAGTCTGTCTTGTTCCATCTTTCATTTCTAAAGTACTTTTGCTCCTGCATTATATTCAAAAAATCTCTCATTGCTCCTCTCTTTAAATGAGGAAAGCTCTCTGAAACTATACTTGTCAAGGTTGGTTTTTCATCTCTTTGTGCCAAGTCAATTAAAATTGCTATTATACTAATTGTTTTGCCAGAAGCAGTGCCTCCTACTACTGCTCTTATTCTTTTTTGAAGGTTCAATATCTTGTTAATTGCCGTTGTTAATTCAAACATTATATTTTAACATTTGCAAGTTTTATAAAAGCATTTATGCTTCGGGCAGATATCAAAAGGTTGATGCTTTGCTTTGTCTTTCTTTGCTTTGCTTTGGCTGTTTAAAATAGCAATCTTTTTATCTTTCCTTGTATATACATTATTATTGTTTTCTTTTGTATATACGGGCTCACTTGTATATACATCTATAACATCCCCAATCTGTTTATCTATATATACATTTTTAGGAAGATATATTGCTCTACCATTTCCTAACTTTATTATTTTTGCTTTGAATTGTGCCATTATTTGCGTTTAATTGCGTTTTAAGAGGGGTTTCAATCAATAGTTGATGTTTGATAAGGCTCTCATTTTTTCTTTTTTCCTTTAAAGTTTTGAAGCTTTTTAGCTCTTGCTAACAATGGGATTGGCTTTCCTCCTGAGGTTAAATCAATCTTTTCTCTTGGGAATTTGTCTTTTAGCTTGTAGGCTTCGTGGATTGCTTTCATTTTGGCTTGTTTATCTTTATCTTGAAGGGTTATTTTCTTGTGCTCTTGCAATAATTTCTCATCTGGAAGATACTCTTCTAACAATTGCTTCCAGGATTTACTTTTAGTTAATACTCCAGGTCTTCTTGCTGTACCTTCTTTATATCCTGCTTCTTTCATTATCTTTCCCATTACTATTTTTTCGTTATTTTTCATCTTTTCTGCAAATTTCATAAATGCTTTCTTTTGAAGAAAGGTTGGTTCTTGGTTTTTTCTTTTCTTTTCTTTGTTTTCTTTTATTTCTTTTTTCATTTTACTTTATTATTTTTAAATTATTAGTTAGGCGGGTTTTATTTTTTTTTATTTTTTATAATACTTTATAAATTTAGGCAGGCGGGCTTTTTAATTTGTCCAATATATTGGATTTTTCTTTAATTATCAAGGCTTTTTAGCTATTTTGAAAGGGGGGGGCTTGACAAATAAAAAGTTATTTGATAAACTGTATATAGAGAGTAAAAGATAAAAAATTATCTTTAGCTCTTGACAAAAATGTATATAGAAGATAAAAAAGCTCTTAGTCCTTCCTTTAAATAACACTTTGTTTTGCAGGAGGGCGGGCTAAATATCTTCTACAAAGGGCGCTATATATAATTGACTTTGATTGACGGTTCGCTCGCTTTCATTGTCAATTATATATAGCAAAAAAAATTAAAAAGGTCAAGTGTTAAACTTTCGCTTCTCTTATCGTCTCTCACGGTTATGAAGTAGACGGTAAAAATTAAAGGTCTTTATTATAAATTAAAAAAAAATAAACTTATGGCAAAAGAAAAAAATAAAATAGACAAAATTTGGGAAGGATTAAAAGATGAAAGGGCAAAAAAATTTATCTTTGATAAATTATTATTTTATTGGATTAAATCATTTTTACCATTTAGCCATATAAAAAGTTTAAATGATGTTAGTCAGGATACGATTGATCACTTTTCTATGTTGCTTAATAAAGAAATTAAAAAAGAAGGAATTAAAAATGTTGGTTCACAGATACGAAATGCTTTGTGGTATAGAGAAATTGAGTTTGAAGAAGAAGAAACAAGGGTTGAATATCTTTTAAGTTTGTACGTGATAGAAGAATTAAATGGTCAATTATAAATATACTGATTTATAAATAAAAGGTCATAAAATTAAAATAAACAATTTTAAAAAAAACTATGATTAAAAAATCTTTTGGTCGCTATACAAAAAAACAAAAAAGAAATAAAAGAATTAAAAAAGTTTTTAGCTGGCTTGGCTATGGGCTGGTTCTACTAATTGGCGGGCTGGCATATGGAATAACTTTTTTGATGCTCTTCTACAATTATTTATAAAATTAAAGGTCTTTATTATAAATTAAAAAAAAATAAACTTATGGCAAAAGAAAAAGTCGAATTAGGAAAAATTCTAAATGAAATTAAACTATTAGAATTATGACAGAAAATAATCCCATAGAAGAAGATGAACAATTTGAAGTTAGAGATTTAAGACCAAAAGGCTGGTTTTGGACAGATGATGAATTTCTGAATGGCTATGCAAGGCTTTTAGGAACTACTTTTTCAATGATTTATTTAGATTTGTGTCGGCACGCTGATAAAAATCAAAGAGCGCATCCTTCTCAATCTACTATTGCTAAAGAACTATCTCTTAATATTAGTTCTGTTAATGAAGGGATTAAAGTTTTAGAATATTTTGGGTTAATTAAAAAAATAAGGGTTGGCAAAACTTGTACTAATAGATATATCCTTTTAGGAAAAAAACACTGGAGAAGAGATTTTTCAGAATTATTATCAATTACAGAAAGATTGGAAAAACTTGATAAAAATAACAAAAATGATGTTGAACAGTTCAAAAACACTCTTTCAAGTGATTTAGCACAGTTCAAAATCACTACTTTAACAGTTCTAAATCACTATGTGAACAGTTCAAAATCAAATAGTAAGGAAACACATAGTAAGGAAACACATAGTAAGGATACTTTAATTACAAATAGTGAATTAGATACTTCCTCTTCTAAACAGAATATTTCTTTCTCCAAAAATCCTCCTCCTTCTAAACAGGAACCTTGGACAAAGGAACTGCTTCAGTGGCTGGAAGAAAAACAAGGGGCAAAGTTTGCAAACTACGGCAAGCAGTTAAGGGCACTCGGCAATCTAAAAAAGGCGGGCTACACTCCAGAGCAAATTAAAAATTGTTATGAGAAAATGATGAAGGATAAATTCTGGAAAGAACGGCTACCAGATTTTATGAATATTGCAAACAATATCACTAAATACATAAAAAAATCAAAGGTCGTAGACAAGGACGAATTTATTAAAGAACAATTGAGGAAAAAAATATGAGCTATGACGAAAATAAAGATTTAATAGAAAAAAGATTTCAAGAGATTGAGAAAGAATTGGATATAGTTGAAGCAGAAAAAAGGGAACTAAATGATAAAAGAAGAAGGATAGAATTGTTTGAAGATTATAGAGGTGAAGATAGGGTTGTTTCTTTTAGGGAAATGAAAAAGGAATTAAAAGAAAGAGAAAGACCAAGATTTGCTATTAAAACAAACATACCAAGAATTGACAATTTAACAGAAGGGTTTAGACCAGGAAACCTAATAGTAGTTTCTGGAACCACTGGCTCTGGCAAAACTTCTTTGCTTCAATCATTCCTAATAGAGTTTAGCAAACAAGATATACCAAGTTTATTTTTTACTTATGAGGTGCAACCAGAAGAATTTTTAGAAAAGTTTGGGGATAATATACCAGACCTTGCTTATATTCCCCGTCAGCATAAACAATCAAAAATGGTTTGGCTTGAGGAAAGAATTCTTGAAAGTATAGCAAAATACGATACCAAGGTTGTTTTTATAGACCATTTGCATTTCTTGCTTGATATGCAAAACATAGGAAAAGGAGGTAATACTTCTTTAATCATTGGAGGAATAATGAGGGAGCTAAAAAGAATAGCAATTGAATATAATTTAATAATTTTTTTAATTGCTCATACAAAAAAGGTTGTATTTGAGGAAGATGAACTTCCAGATTTAAGCTCAATTAGAGATAGTGCAATGATTGCTTGCGAATCTGATTTTGTGTTTTTAATAGAAAGAAAAAAAACAGAAGATAAGAAAAATTGGGATAATAAAGCATTGGTTTTTTGCGGTAAGAATAGATACAATGGCAAAACAGGATGGGTTGAGTTAATATACACTAACAACCAGTTCAAAGAACTGGAAGAAGATTATGATGAATGAAATTCTTAAAGAACTAATTAGCCTTGAGGAAAAAGAATTGTATTTAAGACTAAAAAAATGGGCTTTAATGTTTTTTAAAGAGGCAATAGAAAAGGATGATGCTAACGGAATGAAGGAATATAAAAAGCTATTAGAAAATCTTGAAATAGCATATAGAACCCATAAGATAGTTGATTGTTTTTATGAGGAAGAAAATAGTTTTGATGAGGAATTGAAAGAGGAGATAAATAGATTAGAGGAGGAAACTGCCAAAGAGAAACACAATGAATTCATTCCTGAAAGAAAATTAAAAAAAGGAGAAGTTGATGTTAATACATTGCCATTGTAATTATGTGTCTTGACAATACACAATGGCAAGGGTCTTGACAAAATAAAAATAATTTGATAAAATAGAATAAAGGTCGAAAATTAAATTAAAAAAGGCAAAAATTATGGACGAGACAAAACTTATTAAACTATTATACTTTTTAGGAGATAAAGGAGGACTACCAGTTGATGCTTTAGCAGAAAAAATAAGAAAGTTTGAAGAAAACTATTATACTCCGATTAGATTGCAGGATAAAAGAATAGCAATGCAAAGCAATTTTAAAGCTCTTTGCGAGTTTTATGCCACTGCTTCTCTAAACAAAGAGATATCAGCAGATGATATTTGGAAGGAGGCAAAGCAAAAGACAGAAGAAATGTTTAAAGATGATTTCTTCAAAGAAACAAGACCCGAAGATGTTAAAGGGAAAAAATACAAAGATATGACACCAGAAGAGCAGGCAATTGTTGATGAAAGAAATAGAAAGGTAAATTTGATAAATGAGATTGTGGCAAACCGCTCCGAGGAATGGCTTAAAAAAGTTTATGAAAAATCTAAAAAAGAACAAAGCAATTAAGCAGGAAGAAATTGACCAAGAAGAAGTTATTGAGTTGATAGTGGAAAAGCGCTTTAGGCATCATATATTTTTACCAAAATCGGTAAATGAAAATTTAAATAATAAAAAGAAAAAATATGAAAAAAAAGAAAAACAAAGATTTTTCTATAGATAGAATAGAAGAGGAAACAAAAAAGTTTGTGCACGAAATAGATAGTTTTTATGAAGATGAATTTATAAAAGATATCGAAGAATCAATAGCATATTATTGCGGGGAGGAAGAAATTGGAAAAGTATTAGATACGATTCAAGAATATATTCAAATAGTAGATAAGTATTTTGAAAACAACTTAGAGAATTATGATATACGAGACATATTAAATGTTAGAGTATTTATTTTTCGTATTGAGAGTTATATTTTTGATTTAAAAATCATATTAAAAAAATGTCTAAAAAATAAAAAGAAAAATTATGGAAAATCAAAACAAAAAAGTTTATAAATTATGGAATGGAGCAAAAATTGAATATAATCCTGAAAGTAAATTTAGAGTATATCGCTATACAGATTGCACAGGAGTCAGCATAGATTACTTTGGTAGTTTGCCAGAACATCTACCTTATTTTATTCCTGTTGATCTTGATTTTTGTAATAAAAAAAGGTCGAAAATTAACTAAATAACAAAACAAATGAACCCAGTTCAAAAAAGAAAACTTTATAAAAAATACGAAAAGGAATGTGAATGTAATCATCTTAATGATCCAGATTATCTTAGAGATAAGAAAATAAATAAGCATCTTATTATCATAGGAGCAACAATAGGAATAATTGCAATTATCTGGTTAATAGTTGGAATTGTGATAAGCGAAGGAATAAAAGTATTATAACAATGTCTTGTGAGTACACTCCCACAATTCAGCGAGAAAGCAAAGAATATTCTGGAATGGTTAGGAGTAATGCTTATAACGCTGTTAGTAGTAGCGGTTGGATTTTGGAGCGACACTAATACCATCGGAGAATTGATAGAAGAACCTCAAAAAGAAACAGAGCCGATAGTTTATCAACAGCCAGTGAAGTCATTGATTTATAAAGCAAATTTAGAGTATATTTGGGAGCAAAGACAAGAAACTCCAGAAGAAATAATAATAAGATTGACAAGCGAGGCAGGAACAAATACAAAAATAGCATTGGCGATTGCAGAATGTGAAAGCGGATTTAATCCTGGGGCAAGGCATAGAAATAGAGACGGAAGTATAGACAGGGGACTGTGGCAGTGGAATTCTTTAGCACATCCTGAAGTTTATGATGAATGTGCTTATGATGCAGAATGTTCTACAAAAGAATTTATTAAATATCAGCAGGCAAATCATTTAACCCCTTGGGTTTGTTATTCTTCTGGAAGGTATAAAAAATACTTAAAATAAAAATGGCAACAGATAGAAAAATACTAAACAAAAGATACAATAGAAAGCACAAAAAAGAAATAAGAAACTGGCAAAAGAAGATAGGTTATAAAAAAACATACATTCCTGGCTCTTATCTCGACTTGGTGGCAAAAGCATACGGCGAGGAAGAAGCCAAGAAGTGGGAAAATTATTATAAAGATTGCATAATATGGAAAAAAATAAAATGAACAATCAAATAGAACAAAGTAAGGAGAACAACAAGAAAATATTCCTTTGGATAGTGGATTACTTTGAAGAGAACAATAAAATGCCAACATTGGAAGAAATTGGCAGGCAGTTTAATTTTACACGAGAAAGAGCAAGGCAAAAAATGGAGAAGATGGTCAAGTATGGCTGGATTATTAAGAAGGGAAAGGGAAAGGCAGGGGCATATTTCCCCTCATTAAAGGCAATTAAAAAATTAAAGGTCGAAAAATAACAAAAAGTAAAAAGATATGAATAAGAAAATTCAAAAAGCGTTAGAAGAACTTCAAAAAAATATTGATATAATTGATGAATATTTTGATAAAAGCACAGGATATAGTCTGGACGACGAGATTAATATTACTTGGGCAATTTCTGATATTGAAGATAATATTGATTACTTAAAAAATAAATTAAAATAAAAGTTCGACACTTTCTTTTCATAATTTCACAAGCAATTGTCGAAAATTATAATAAATTATAAAATCTATGGAACAACAACAAAAACAGAAGAGAGAGAAGCTGTTCAAAAAAAGGATTATTGTGCCGGAGATGATTTGGTCAAAGGAGATAGAAATAAATGGGAAGCCAGCCACGAAGTGGTTTGTCAAGTTCAGGAACTGCATCTTTTCAGGGTTCCAGGAGCCGACATTCAAAGAAGGAGAGAGGGCGGAGATAACTTATGATGACAACAGCAAGTATGAGAAGGTTGACGAAAGAGGGGAGACGACTTTCTTTTATAACTTGGTCAACAGGGTCATTTCCAAGAAAGAGATTATCGATGAGGTCAAGAAGATAAGAGACGAGATAAATTCATTGCTGAAGAAGTGCGAAGCAACTATTGAGAATAAGAAGACCACTGATGTCAAGTCGGAGAATGTTGAAAAAGACAGTGTTCCGGCAATAGACGATATTCCGGAGGAGGACGTGTTCGATGGTGATGATGTTCCGGAAGAAGGAATTCCGGCGGTGGAAGACGAGGATGTCCTTTAATTTACTATGGCAGACCTAATCTTAGAAGAACAAGAGTGGTATCAAAGAATGCTGGAGGAAATAGAAAATGCCTGGATAACTGGTAGGGGAATAATCAACATCACCGCCCTCCAGATTCAGTATCTAATCGGAAACGAGATTGAGCAGAACAGGAAGAACATTGAAAAGTCGGGATACGGAGAGAGGATAATGAAGAAGATAGCGGAGGACACCGGAAAGAGCGTTCCCTACCTTTACCAGGCGGTCTACATAGCGAGGTGGGTCAACAGCGTCGGGGGTTGGGAAGAGGCAACAAGACAACTTCCTCCGAATGTAAACACATACAACATAAGAAATTACATTGAGGCAAAAGAAATTCCTGAACCAAAAGAAGAATGTCAACATCAATGGCAGGAATATAAAATTTGCAAACTATGTGGAAAAAGAGAAAAAATATGAAAAATAAAATTCAATCAATTTATAAAGAGACTGGTATTGAACCACCCAATGATGATTTAAATGATGATATTAAAAAGGATTATTTAGAGGCGGCTTCCATTCTTAATAAATCAGTGCGTGGTGCGGCTGCTATTTTGCGATTAGCCCTTCAAAAACTCATGATTCAACTTGGAGGCATGGGAAAGAATTTTCACGATGATTTTGAATATTTAGTAAAAAAAGGAATGCCGTTAAGAGCTCAAAAAGCATTACTTGCTATAAAAGTAATTAGTAAAAATGCAATGTATTATTTAAGTTATCAGATTAGGGTTAAGGAATTGTTTCACCTTTTTAATTATATTGCCGAAAGAATGATTACTAATTCTAAAAATAAAAAATATGACAACACAAAACAAAAAAAAGAAATTAAGAGAAATGGCAGATAAACTTTTTACATTAGCAGTTCTTAAAAGATGGGGAAGGAATTGCGAAATATGCGGAAAGCCAGCAACAACAGCCCACCATTATATTCCAAAATCATTGTCTCAAAGTTTAAGATACGATTTAGAAAATGGAGTTCCGATTTGCAATTATTGTCATATGAGCATTCACACGAAGAATGACCCAGAATGCATTGAAAAGATAATAAACCATAGGGGCAAAAAGTGGGCTGATTATATTGATAAAAACAGGAGAAAAAAAGTAAAAGCTACAGTTGAATATTACAGGAATAATATTTATAAGTTAACAGATTATTTAACTGTTATGAAGATAACTATTGATTGTAAGAATTTAACAGAATTATTAAAACCATAAAAAAATACGAGAAAAGAAACAAAAAAATGTAAAATTTGCAATCAAGAAATATGAATTGATGATGGATATTTATGCTCTACTTGTAGACAAATAGAAGATGAAGTAAAATTTTTAGAGAAAGTTCTTAATATAATTTTTCCAGTTTCTATAAAAACAGCCAGGAAAATTAAATTAAACTGGCAATATAAACTGAAACCTACCACAGGTTGTTCTGACAAAACTATGAAACTTTCTACTTTCAAAAAAAAGTTAATAAAAATAATAG
>Ga0209409_1002640_pt1 | contig 12968 bp, 10 predicted proteins | sample AD_JPNMR1_MetaG_FD_184424 | JGI IMG/M metagenome (GOLD analysis project Ga0209409, IMG submission 184424) | Active sludge microbial communities of municipal wastewater-treating anaerobic digesters from Japan - AD_JPNMR1_MetaG (SPAdes) (version 2) | ecosystem: Engineered > Bioreactor > Anaerobic...
TCTATAAAAACAGGGCTAATACTCCCTGTAAATATTGAGGAGTGGGATATGTATGTCCACCTCTGATATTTATCATTTCTGTTGAGAGACGGTCATTAAAACTTTTTCTTCCGGGAATCTATATGTGCCTATGAAGAGATTATTTTTATGTTTCAAATTGCAGGGTTTACCATCTAACCGCACCTTACACTTTTTCTTAAACGCAAACTCCAGTGTATCCCCGCACCTTCCTCTTATCTCAAAAACGCCTTTTTTCCTCGCCGGAATAATCTCGTGGGTTATATAAACGAGGATATTATCACCCACAGGCAGATTTACCCAGAGCATACGGGCTTCACAGGGAAGAAGATTTATCTTACAGGTCTCAGGAAATATAATCTCAGGCTCTCTTATTGAAATTTTGAAGGGAGCGGGAGAACCGAGTACATTACAGACAGTAAGAAGCATTGAAGGTTTTTCCCTATCCCGTCTTATCACCACATTGAAATAATCTCCTGATGTCTCTGCCTGTGGTTGTACATTAAGGGAAAAAAGAACTTCTTTCCATAGTTTAAGGTGGCATGAGTGGTGAAATGAAGGGGAGATACCGCTTACCACAACACGGTTATCCATCCCTTTCACTACTCCTATAACGGGTTTATCTTCAAATGTGGCAAATACCTCAGAAAACCTGCCTTTATGGAGTATTATCCATGATGGCTCTCCAACAGGATGATTTTCCCTGTCATACATTATCCTCCATCCATAGTCCAGTATCCTTGCAGCAGCAGGTCTCACCTTTCCTTCAAAGGATATATTCAACATATCGGTGAGACGACTGTCAGGATAACCATCATATGTCATAGAAGGCACCGTGTTAAAGAAAAGAACCTTCCCGTTGTTTTCTATATGCTTCACAATATAATCTATCGCCTGTTTTTCAAGGAATCCTGTATTCGGTACAACAAGTGTATAATTCCCCGGCTCTTTAGATGGATGTGTAAGGTCAACCATTGACCATGCTATATTCATCCGACGAAGAAGTATTAGAAACTCTGTCAGGTCATGCCATAAAAGTCCTTCAGGTGTAAGTGTCTGTTTATCAACTCCTTCGTATCCATCAAGCCAGTCATGACCACCAGCGGATTTTTTGATAGCCGGTTCAACATTGACCTCAAGGTTTGAAGATGAGACAATCTCTTTCCTCTCGGGTTGCACAGGAACACCAAGAAATGGAATATATCTTACCGCAGGGGATATACCAATATAAACATCGGGCATCTTCACTGTATTAAGTATCTGCCTTTCCCATCCAGCAACAAAACTGTAAAAAGTGGAAATCTCTTCATAGCAGGGATTTAACTTTCCATCTATTGATACAGGCGCATCCTCCCAGTACTCAAGTCCACAGAGGGTACTGCCTTCAGGGCTCCTTCCCTCCGTAAAAACATATACACTTGAGCCATTTAAGCCATGGGCAAGGCCCATTCTGAGATTAACAGGTCCGTTTATATGGCTCCTTGAAAGTCGGCTTTCAAACCAGGTATGGTTTGTCTCTACAGAAACAGGGACAGGATTGCCTGGGGCTGACCTGGTTATCTCAACTGCAAGTTCAAGTAAATTTGCACCTTCAAGGTCATAAATCCTGTCTGAATAGTTATGACAGGCAGTAAAACAGTCAATACCTGCCTGATTCATCCTGTCCATAAACCCTGGATGGTCTCCATGGGTATAGAAACCTGCTACAGGTTCATTAAAGAAGAAAGGGACATCAAGTCCGAATTCCTTTATCCATCTGCACAGCGTTATCCCCCAGTCAGCAAAAAACTCCCTTTTAAAGTCCAGCCAGTCAAGGCATTTCCTGTATTCATAAAGATTGGAAGGCATATCCCTGGGGGGCAGTACATCAGCCCATTTTTCTATCTTTACTCCGTATCTCTCTGAAATTGCTTCCAGTCCACCATATCTCTCTTTCAGCCACTGATGCCAGAACCCACCTTCTTTTATAATGGAACTGTCATAAAGAGAATTCCCGAGTCCGTATGACCAGGCAGCAGATAGTTCATTATCGGGCTGGCAGAGTATGACAGGACCTCCTTTTGTACAGCTGAAATCTGCTAAAAGAGGTATGATGTAACTGTACCAGCGCTTCACAAGTTTCCTTAAAAGTGGTTCTCCTTCTGCGGGGATGGGTCTGCCTGTAGCAATATTTCCATCCTTCCTTCTACTCAGACATTCAGGGTATTTTTCAAATACCCACTTTGGATATCCCCCTTCCCTCAGTTCGGAATTTACAAAAGGACCAGGCCTTGCTATCACCTTTACACCGACTTCTGCACAGATTTCCAGAAATTCACGGATACTTCTTTCAGGAACTGTCTTCCCTTCAAGGTCTATATTACCTTCTTCCGGCTCATGCCAGAACCATGGGATGTAGGAACTTACTGTATTCATTGATGCTGCCTTAAGTTTCTTTACCCTGCCCTTCCACTGTTCTTTCTTTAATCTGAAATAGTGTATCTCTCCACCCCTCAGATAAAATGGCTTACCCCCTACTAAGAGATATCCTTTACTTCTCTCTACCTTCATTATTCCTGTCTCCTTTTTCTGTATACTACAGACACAAAGTTAAAAGATATCATCCCCTTAAAACTTCCTTCATCTTTCTTAAAATCATCTCTTTTGCAGCAAGTCCATATTCAAGGGATGCCTTCTTTGCACCCAAACTGTACCACTTCTTCTCTGTAAATCTTTTCATATCCACACCTTCAGGACAGAATGCAAGCATAAGGGATGTTTCCTGCTCTCCTGCGTGGTCTATGGGGAACTTTTTCTGGGTCTCTTCATCCATAAAGGGATGTAGTTTTATCCAGCTGAAAGGGTCTGAACCTTTCTCATGCATATCATAGTAGTCCTTCATCTCCTCCTTCCCCCACCAGCCCTCTCCACGCTCCTTTTCCAGATACTCAAAGATTGCTTCCCTTGCTGCAAGTTTAAATGCAAGGTCTGTAGGCATACCAGCATTAAAGTTCTCGCTCTGGTGGTGAATAAAAATGTGGATATTTTTAATTCCTATACGCAGCATACCTGTGAAGAGGTCCTTTGCAAAGATATGGAGTGTTTTGCTGGGGATATGTATAGTCCCATTGTTTTCAGGTGGCTCCACAGCATAACTTGCTGCTCCGTAATAAAAAGGCGGGCATATCACAATATCTATCTCCTTTTCAATAATCTCCAGTGCCTTTACTACCAGAAGCGTATCAACTCCAAAGACGCAGTGTTCAGAGTGGTATTCAATCACACCAACAGGAATAACAAATGGGGTATTCTTTTTAATTGCCTGCCGCAGGTCCTCCGCAAACATCATCTCGTATCTCATATAGGCTCCTTGTAATAAGTCAAAACTAAAAAGTTAAAAGTAATAACTAATAAGTAATAAGGCAAAAGGCAAAAGTAATAAGTAATAAGGCAAAAGTAAAAACTCAAAAGTTAAAAGTCAAAAGTAATAACTCAAAAGTAAAAACTTAAATTATAAAGGAAATTTGCTCGTTTTATTTACAATTCAAGTATCTTTGTAAGTTTCTTTGATAGTGGTTCAACCCCATCCTTTTTTACAACAACACCATTTTCCCATCTCAGTCCATAGTCCTCACAGTAAAGGAAGGTATCAACCTGGAATGTCATATTCTCTTCAAGGAAGTAGTCAGAATGGGACTCCATCCAGGGCTTTTCCACCTCCATCATCCCAAGTCCGTGGCAGGGACCATAAAGGATATTTTTGCTCACCCCTAACTTCTCTCCGTACTCAAAGAACTTCTTGACAACCTCATTCGCCTTCACCCCTGCCTTCATCCACTCCATTGTCTTAAAGTGCATATCAAGTCCTGCCTGAACAAGTTTTCTCATATCCTGTGGCATCTTGCCTATAGAGACAGGTCTGCCAACACTTGAAGAATACCCTGCAACACGGGCTCCTATATTTAACTGAATAAGATTTTTCTTGCCCAGTTTTGCATAGTTAGGTCTTCCTATGGCATGATTGGAGTTTTTCCCTGCAAGGACATACTGCGGATGCCCCTCATATTCAGCCCCTTCTGAATAAAGTGCCTCCTCTATGATACCCACCACCTGCAGTTCAGTCATACCCGGCTTCATCTTTTTCAGCGTCTTTACAAGTGCTGCCTCTGAAATCCTGAATGCCTCCTTCAGCATATCAAGTTCAACAGGACTTTTTATAATACGCAGGTCCACTATAATCTCATCACTCTTTATCAGTTCTGCATCAGGTGCTGCCTTTTTCAACCCTTCATATACAGGTAGAGGGAAAATCTGATAACTGGCAAGTCCTATCCTTTTTACCTGCCTCCCGCCAAACATCTCCTTAAAGATAGAAGAGAATGTATCCACCTGTATACTGGGATATTCCGGCTCAGCACTTTCCCTGTACTCAATCAGTTTATAAATCTTTTTTATTCTGCTTGTATCCCTTGCAAATGTCTCGCTTTCAGGCCCTATAAGAAGCGCTGGCTCTCCTTCTGCAGGGACAATAACTCCAGCGGACTCAAATATAGGCCAGTAGTCAGAAAGATACCTTACATTGGCAAAGTCCGCCTCATCTGAATGAGCAATAAGAAGGTCAAGTCCTTTCTCCTTTACTCCTTGCTGGACTGCCTTCCATCTTCTCTTAAACTCCTCATCCCGTATTCTATAAACCTTCTTTCCCATATTTCCCCCTTTTTATTCAATTACAACCATCTGGTATCCACACATTTCAGGTATTATAAACCATATATAGTTTTTTTCAACCCTGAATTCCAGTTGTTTATATGATGGGACACAGTACACCTTTTTAGTTTTTTCTCCTTCCTCTTGCCTTACTCCTATACTCACATCCTTTAAAAGTATCGGCTCTTCAATAATCTGCATCTCTTTCCCTCGGAGTTCCGGCAGATATGAAAGGATATGCACCATCCTTCTTCCCTTCTGCGATGTTAATGTTACCTGAGCAAAAGAAGGAAGGTTTTTGTATTTTATCAATGGCTCCCTGTAGACCATTTCAATACAGTTTTTAAGGAGATTTTTATACCACACAACAGCATCATTGAAATACCCCTTAAAAATTGGAAAACTGAAGTGAAATATATTCCCACACTGGATAAGAACAGTCCTTCCTGTTTCTTTTTCCGGTGGGGTATACAGGTTTTCATGTTCCCAGTCCCAGGAGCGTATATTGAAATACGGCTTTATATGCCTTGCAAGAACCTTTGCTCCTTTTTCTGCCTTAATTGAAATTCCCTTCTGATAGATTGTTATGGGCATATCAGGAATTCCTTCTGATACTTCCTTTTCTACAACGAAAAACGACGGGTCGTTTTCTTCATCCCCTTCAAATTCAATCTTATATCCTTTAACAACAAACTTTCCCTTTTCCCTGTCAATCCCTGAATATCCAGAACTTATGATAATCCCACCTTTTTCAAGATGCTTTTCCAGTTTTTCTTTTAGTTTCCCATCAACAGAAACACTATCAGGAAGAACAACAACACTGTATTTAGAAATATCTTCCAGTCCATCACTTACATCAAACTGGTACTTCAGTTCCATAAGCATCCTTGTAGCACCTGCAATACTTTCATAATCAAAAGGGAAACCAGGAATTCTTTCAAGTGTGGGGTCAATAATCACCACATCTGCCTCTGACTTTGCCCCTTCTGTAAATTCTTCTATCTCCTTTATCTTTGAGTAGCACCTCCCTATCATCTCATAAACAGGCTTTTCAAGTTTACCTCTCGGATGCATATGGTCACCCACAGAACAGGTGCCTCCGTTTGCTATGGAATTATAAAGGTCAAAAAGAAGTGAGTGCTCAGGCCGCAACCCTCCAAAGTCCCCCCATGACTTGTGAAACCTTCCTGTCATTGTAAAGTATGGCTTCTTCAATGTCCTTGCATACCTAATTATCCACGGAAGATAGTCGTATCCCCAGCCACCTGTCGGAAGAACCTCAAGTTCTATATGTGTTGGCTGGTACCTGTAAGGTAGCCCGTTGAAGTAGAGAAATATGTCCCTCTTCTTTACCTTAAGTAGTTTCTTTACTTCTTCCCCAAACCTTTTTGTTATTATCCAGCAGAACTCCCATCCCTGTTTCTCGTTATCCGGGTCCATACCAAGTTTCCTCATACCTTCAATACACTCAACTCCATAGCAGGGAAGAAGGCTAAAACAGTCAAGAAAGATACCATCAACAGGATACATATCCAGAACCTCTTCCACCATACCTAAAAGATGCTCCTTATACCCTGTATTCAGACACATCTTCCTGAAAAAGTGTCCCATCTTATCCACTTCTGCCACCTGCCCGTTTCTGTTCACCTTGCACCACTCCCGATGAAGTATTGCATGCTGGTGGTCAAGCACTGCATTAAAGTATGCTGCTACTTTTATCCCTTTCTTATGGCAGGCGGATACCATTTCTCCTAAGAGGTCTTTTCTCTTAAGGCCGGGATGGACTATCCCTATCTCTGTCGGATAATACGCAAACCCTAAATTACATCTTGCAAAGACAGTTATATAGTCCACATTCGCTTCTTTAAGGGTTTTTGCAAACTCATCAGGGTCAAAGTCCCTTCCAACATCATAAACACCTGGCATTGTATGAAAATCTAAATGTATCGCCCTCTTCGGAAACCATATCTTCATTGTCCCATTATCCTTTAAGAACCACTAACTATTTATCCCAGGAAAAGACAATACCTAAATTAAATGGCTTGCCTTCAAGAAGAAGTTTATAACCCTTAAGGCAGTCAGAACTTTTAAATCTGTGGGTTATAAGTTCACCTATTTTTAACCGTCTTTTTCTTATCTCTGTGATTGTTCCTTCAAAATCATCATCTGATACACCGCAGGTTGTCTTTATCGTCATCTCCTTTATCTTTATCTGGTCAAGGTCTATTGCCCTGTGCTCTTTATCAAAATACTGTGCCTGAAGAAGTAATTTCCCCCAGCGTTTAGAAAAACCCACTGCCTTATCTATTGCGGAAGGAACACCTGCTGTGTCATATATAATGTCAACCCCTTCGGGTGCTATCTCCTTTATCTTCTTATCAATTTCATCAGGACTGAAGGCAGGGAAACCTAAACTCTGAGCAAATTTTATCCTTTCAGGGTCTGCTTCCATAAAGATAGCAGATGCCTGTTTTAATCCAGCAAGTTGTGCAGCGCATAGTCCAATAAAACCAGCACCTATAATAAGCAGTTTGTCTCCCTTTTTCACCTCCAGAAAACTTATACCTCTGTAAGCAACCGCAGAAACAATGGTAAAGACCATGGTCTCAAGTTCGTAGGTATCAGGTATTGTGGAAGATATAAATGTGTACCCGGCAGGAGTACTTACAGAATATCCGCAGTGTGCTCCCCACATAGAATAGACCTTTTCCTTCCACCTGTTGCCACTTCCATAGACAATATCACCCGGCCTGAAAAGTTTTACGTCCTTACCACACTCTTCTACAATACCTATCCTGTGGTATCCAGGCACACAGGGAAACTGAGTCCCTATATGCTTACCCTTCAATACCCACCTTTCTGTCCCCGGAGAGATTGCTGAGACAAGGGTACGGACACGGATATCCCCTGGTCCCATCTCATCCAGTGTTAAATCTACCATCTCAAACTTCTCTGCTTCAGGAAAAACCACTGCCTTTGTCTTCATATTATCCTCCCATTTCAAAGACAATCTTGAATGCCTCTTTATTTTTTATCATCTCAAATCCTTTTGCTATTTCTGAAAACGGCATCTTATGCGAATAGAAGTCCTTAAGACTGACCTTGCCGAGACGGACGAGGTCAAGAAGATAGTTATGGGCAGGCACTTCACCTGTCTTTGCCTGAAGTATCTTTGTTCCATCAACTTTTTTAAATGCATCCTCTGGAAATACCGCATAGGGAGATATTCTGCCATCCTCTGCAAGCATTCTAAAGGCGTTCTGGAAAAGTTCTTCATCACCTGCTGTATCAATGATGTATTTCGCTCCCTTCCCTTCTGTAATCTCCAGCACCTTTTTTACCATATCCTCTTTTGTATTGTTTATTATATAGTTTGCCCCGAACTTTTTTATATTCTCAAGAGGACCGTCCCTTCTGGCAACTGCGATAACAGGGAAAGCACCACGCAGTTTAGAAAAAAGGACCATTGACATTGCAACAGGGCCTGCCCCAAGTACAACCACACTATCATTAAGTGTTATCCCCATATCCATAACATAGCCGGCTGTCTCTTTGAGTGTGATAAGCATAATTGCATCTGCTGGCTCTATATCAGAAGGAACTTCCATCTGGAATTTTCCATAGCCGGTATCTTCACCAGGATGGTCTTCAAGAAATGCCCTGGTATCCATTACCAGCCCGTATTCAGAAAAGCCACCCCAGATGGAATAGTAATTCCCTAATTTTCCTCCTGGATATACCGCTGTGGGTCTAAGAATCATCATCCCTTCCTTTACATACCTTACCTTTTCCCCTTTTTTTATCACTCTGCCAATACTTTCATGCCCTAATATCGCAGGATAGTTTTCCTTCCACGGCAGTTTACCATACATTATTTTGATATCCGTCCCTGTACAGGTAGCACAGGCAAGCGTTCTGCAGAGGCACTGATATGGTTCTGGTTCAGGGATGGGAACTTCATCTATCCACACATTCCCTTTTCCATCCGTAATTGCTGCTTTCATAATCCCCCCTTTTTAGCATAAATTACTTTAAAGGATACGCCATTGTGCAGTAGTATGCAAGGTTTGGCTGTCTGACATCCGCCCTTCCAAACTGCACAACAACTGGAACACTGCTTTTAACAACCATCCCGTACTGTCCATAAGGTATCCTGTACTTCTGTTTTCCAAGTGGCTTATCTAATCGGAAACACCTCACCCTTTCTGCTTCCACAATGTCTTTAATGCCTTTAACAGGGGGCTTATCTTCAAAGTATATATCAATGGTAATTTCTGCATTTTTCTTCCCTGGATTGATGATGATAAGTGATTCGTGCCCCTTTATCTTCCCTTTCCCCGGTGGAGGAAGGTCTCCATCAGGTATTACCCAAACAAGACCTTTCTTTTCTGCCATAAAACCCCCTTACGGTAATCTATTAATTTCACTGACCATTATATAAAAATATAGAATGGTTAAGTCATTTAAAAATTGCTCCTTATTTAATTTCTTACATTCACTCCCTTTCATTCTATGCCGCACCAGTTAACCACTGTATCTGTTAGTATCTCTGCTGCTTTCTTTATCTCTTCTATATCTATCTTTTCTGTGTCTGAGTGGGCATCTTCAAGTTTACCGGGTCCAAATACCACTACTGGCATCTTCCCCACCTTATTAAAAAGCCGTGCATCACAACTGGCTATGAAACCCTCAACATCAGGGACAATACCTGAAGAAATTGCTGCCTTCCTTATCGTCTCAACAATGGGGTGGTCAGGTGGTATCGCATAGGCGTCATTGTGTAGTTTCGGAAATGAGAGTTTGTAGTTGTTTATAATCCAGTGGTCTCCACATCCCTCTATAATATCCTTCAATTCCTTCTTTATCATTGCGAGGTCCTTATTGGGTAAAAAGCCAACACCACCTTCAAGGACAACATATCCGCATACCATTGAGGGCCAGCCATCTCCTTTTATTGTCCCAAAATTAACCTGAACCGGCTGTTTGTACTTTTCAAATAGCGGTACATTCTTACTCTCTTCTATCAGTCGCCTCTCATACTCTTTCAACCGATGCATAAGAAGGCAGGTCTTTTCAATGGCATTCACTCCCTCTGTAATCCTTCCCATATGAACACTTTTTCCCTGCACTTCCAACCTGTACCATACAGCCCCGCGGTTTGCAGGGGAAATTTTCAGTCCTGTGGGTTCAAGAACTAAAACCGCATCTGCTTTATAACCTTCTCTTATAAGGGCAAGCGCGCCATTACCTCCAACCTCTTCCTCTATTACCGACTGGACAGTTAGTTCTCCTTTTAACCTTATCCCGCAACTTTTCAGTGCAAGAAGTGTAAGATATATCGTGGCTATCTGTCCCTTCGCATCACAGGCGCCCCTTCCATAGATAAACCCATCCTTTTCCACTGGCTTAAACGCATCTTTCCATACCTTTGCAGGGACAACATCTATATGAGAATTAAGGATAAGAGACCTGCCGCCACCTGATGAAGGAATCTTAAGTATAATATTTTTCCTGTCTGAATAGTCCAGCGGTTTTTCTGCAAATGTGTATTCAGGGTCTTTTTCAATATCTGCAGGGACAGGGACAAGTTCCACCCTGCCGAATTGAGAAAATGCTTCTTTTACATAGTCCTGTGCCTCTTTTTCCCCTTCTCCTGTAACACTGGGAAACTTTATAAGTTCTTTCAGGAAGTTTATCGCTTCCTGAAAATGTTTATCTACCTCACCCTTTATGTTCAACCTGCTACCTCCTTTATTGCTTCCCTGATTACTGAACAACCTTCTCTTACCGCATCTTCCTTTATAATAAGTGGTGGGTTAACCTTTATAGTCCCTCCGCCAAGTCCAACAGGAGCAAAAAGCAAAAGTCCTTTCTCCACACACTTACCAACAATCTGATGTGCAGTATCAGGGTCTGGCGTCTCTGTTCCCTTCTTCCCTATCTGAAGTCCCCACACAAGTCCTTTTCCGCAAAGGAACTGGACACAGTCAAATTCTTTGTATATCTTTGTTAATTCCTCTTCAAATATCCTTCCCATCTTTTCTGCATTCTCAACAAGGTTATACTTTTCTATCGCCTTTATGCTTCCTAAGGCAGCCGCACAACACAATGGACTGCCCGTATGTGTGCTTGTCATAGTCCCTGGTTCATAAAGGTCCATATACTCTTTTCTGCCGACGACTGCTGATATAGGAAGTGAACTGCTTATGCCCTTTCCCAGGCAGAATATATCGGGTAATATTCCGTAGTGAAGGAATCCGAACATCTTTCCTGTTCTTCCAAAACCCGCCTGTATCTCGTCAAATATAAGCAGTGCGCCATTTTTATCACACCACTTCCTCAACTTCTGCGCATACTCCACAGGCATAAGTGCTCCGCTTATACCCTGATATGTCTCTGAAATCACAGCACACACATCCTCTGGCTTTATACCGAGTTCTTTAATCCTCTTTTCAAAGAAGGCAAAACTTCTGTCCTTACACCTCGGTTCTCCTGGAAACGGCAGGTGATATATATAAGGGTCTGGACTGACAATCCACTCTTTTAAACCTGGCTGTCCCCCTATCATCTGTGCACCTAAAGTTCTACCGTGAAATGAACCTTCATAGGATATAACCACCTTTTTATTCAGTTTTTTACCATAGGTTCTTGCAAGTTTTAAGGCACATTCCACTGTTTCAGCACCGGTGGTAAGTAAGAACACCTTTTTCAACGGTTCAGGCGAGACAGAGGCAATCTTTTCTGCAAGTTCCGCCCTTATCTCTGAAGGAAAACAGTAGTTGTGAAGAAGCGGCTTTTCTATCATTTTTTTTATCTCTGAGAGAACCTCAGGGGCAGAGTGCCCTGCATTAGTTACCAGAACTCCTGAACTGAAATCAAGCCACTTATTACCATACCTGTCATATACATTCACACCTTCCGCATGGTCCCAGACCACAAGTGGCTGTCCGCTCATTGAGACAGGCTCATATGTCCTTAACTTTTCAAGGACAGGTATTGACTCAGGCACAGGAATTTCTGTTTTTATCCTTCTATACTTTGTCTCAACAGGCGGAACCTTTTTCGGTATAAGTGGATAACTCTTCCCCATTTTATCTCTCCTCCTTTTTTATTTCTTCCACAAAAGTTATTATCTTTCCTGTCTCTGCCAATCTTCCTATACCTTCCTTCCCTGATGCGAGAAGTCCCTTTTCAGGTGGAATAAAATGATAACCGAATTTTTTAAGTTTTTCAACATTTTCCTGAACTATCTTATTCATCCACATATTATCATTCATCGCAGGGGCAAAAACAACAGGTCCTTTGAAGGCACATATAACACAGGTAAGAAGGTCATCACAGATACCTGAAGCAACCTTTCCTATAATATTGGCTGTTGCAGGTGCGACAAGTATAATATCCGCAAATTCAGATATGGATATATGGTCCTCTTCAAAATCTTTTATATCAAACATTTCTGTATAAACAGGCCTTCCTGACAGCATAGAAAGTGTAAGTGGTGTGATAAAGTGGGTTGCTTCCTTCGTAAGTATTACCTGCACATCCCAGTTATTCTTCTTCAGTCCCCTTATAATTTCAGCACTTTTATATGCAGCAATGGAACCGCAGACGCCGAGCACTATATTTTTCTTCATATCCGCTCCTTTTTTACTTAAATCTTTCTGATTCAACTGCTATCTGCCTTTTTATAAATTCAATAACCTTTCCAATCAGTTCTTCTTTTTTCAATTCAAGAAGCCACTCATTGCTGAAACCCGGTGCTTCTATCATATTAAGGAAATAGGCAAGGAGTTTCAAGTGCAGGTGTTTTTTATCTGGAGAACTTACAATAACTATAGATGTTTTAACTGTCCTGCCATCCAGAAACTCTGTCCCCTTCTTATTTCTTACAAACACAATCTTTACTATTTCCTTACCTTCAACTATCAGATGTGGAATGGCAATCCCTTCCTTAACAACGGTGCTGGATATCTTCTCTCTTTCCATAAATTTTTTCAAAAGTTCAATTCTGTTTATGTTCAGGCCTTTTGAAAGAACCTCTGAGACCCTGCGGAAAAATGGCTCTAATTTTAATTCCTCTTCTATATCCATAACACTGCTGTTCTTTATAATCTCATCAAATATCTCCAACTGCCTCCTGCGATAATAACTGTCTTCCTGCTCCTTATCTCTAGCAATTGCTATCTGTTTCAGTTCTGTTGCTACATCTATCTCTGTCAACTCTTTATCAGGTCGTATGAAACGCCTGAGAAGGTGTTCCAGCG
>Ga0209409_1002646_pt1 | contig 12952 bp, 12 predicted proteins | sample AD_JPNMR1_MetaG_FD_184424 | JGI IMG/M metagenome (GOLD analysis project Ga0209409, IMG submission 184424) | Active sludge microbial communities of municipal wastewater-treating anaerobic digesters from Japan - AD_JPNMR1_MetaG (SPAdes) (version 2) | ecosystem: Engineered > Bioreactor > Anaerobic...
AACATTTTAATACCATCTATGGTATTATTAATCTTGAAAGGGCTAATCAAATCAATTCCACGATAATCAGTCATCCTAACCCAATGATTTCTTTTAGCGACATCAATACCGACAATTAGAGTGTCTTGAGAAATTCTTGAAACTTTTGGATTAACATACTTTTGTTCCATGGTATCGCCTCCTGATTTTATTGTGATGGGGTAATTATATATTATCAGGAGGCGATACTTTTTTCAAAATCTATTTTTCCTTACAGGAATGCTTATTTTTAAATTTAAATTATTGAAATCAAAAATCCATTGTTAGGTTATAAATCTAAGAATATAAGATTTCTTTCAACGTTTTCCTCATTTCTCTATTTAGATATTATTCCAAATCTTTTATCTTTTAAATAATATATTCTACGACATTTTCTGAAGCCTTACCACTTTCTTTAGTTCCATAAAAATTAAGGATTTTAATACAATTTTTTCATCTTATTCATATTCAAATTTTTAATAATTCTAATTATCTCAGATTGGTTCTTCTTGTTTGTCAGTACTCATAATTATTCTTATAAATAAAATATGAAAATTCCTGTCCATACACATTAGTTGCAATAATATATTCTTAATAGCTTCCTATACAATAACTCTGTTGATTTATTACTAAATCAGCAACCATTTCAATAATTTTTCTGCATACTTTTTGTTAATAGGGTGAAAAATATTTATAATGTTCTTTTCCTTAGTGGTATAAAACAATTACATAATCACATTTGGACTTCAATTTATTTATATGATCTAAACTTTCTAATAGATCAAATGTATTAGCTTCTAGTTTATTTTTCTCGTCAATCAAAAATTTGTGTTCAGCACAAGTATAAATCCCTATTTTTATCCCACCTTGATTTATTATTTAAGGCTTATTTGCCTCTCTTAAATTAAGACTTGCGCCTATATAGGGTAGTTTAAAGGCATTTAACATATTTATTGTAGAGTTAAGTCCTTGTACTCCTTGATCCATTGTATGATTATTTGCTAAAATAAATAAAGTGAGCTTAAGAACTTTAATCTCTTTAATAATACTTGTAGGAACTATAAGGTTTGGACTATACTTATCTATTGGAGTTTTTTGGTCAGTAAGTAGAAATTCCAAATTAAATATACAAATATCTGATGAATTCCATAAAGAAAGTAATTTATATCCAGTAAAAATTTCACATTGATTTTAATAAATAAATCTATATTCGAATTTGTAAACGCTAAGATTCATACAATTAATATATTCATTCTTTATACCTTATTTATCTAAAGGTAATTTTAACCAACTTCCCATTTCTATTTCTAAACTTTCCGGCTCGAATTTTTCGTAACCTGCTCCATGGTAGAGAGTTAATTCTCCAAAATAAATCTTGTCATAGATATAATTATAGTATAAATCTACTCTTACATGCGGAAATCCTTCAGATAATATTTTTGCTATCTCAAGCATTTTATCAAGCTTTTTTGGTTTTTTAATTATTACATTTGGGTCTGTTGGATATTGTATTGAGGCAGGAATATAATTCCAATTAATATCATATAAATTTCTTTTGTGACAACTATATCGATTATAGTCTACTTGTATCAACTTAGGTTCGCCATTAAAACAAAATATTTTATAATCTTTGAGCTCTTCTCCTGATTCATCAACCATATATTTTTCACAAATTATTCTTGGCTTTATGTTTTTATAAGGCCATTCTCTATGGAACCAATAATAATTTCGTTTTAGCCATCTATTAACTATTTTTTTTAATTCATCATAATTAATTTTTGACTTATCTTTGCATATAAAAATATTACCTGAAGTATGAGTAGGCTTAAGTACAAATTGATTTGGCAAAGTATCAAAATTTATTTCTTCAAAACTATCATAGACACCTAATAGAGGAATAAGATATTCTTCACCAATTTTTTCAGCTACATATTTTCTAGCCTCATATTTATCAACTAATTTTGTATATAAAGGATTTCTGTCATGCAATTTCAACCATTGAAGCTTTTCATTAAAAGTTTCTGGCGCATTTAAATTAAGTTTTTTCCCCACTATTAATCTATATTTCACTTTTAAGTAAATTTTGTCAGGTACAAGTCTAAATATTTTGAAGTTCAAGATATATAAAATAGCAAGTCTCGGATTTTTAAACGCTTTAATTATTTTTGTCAACATATAAACACCTCACTTGTTAGATTTTTTTTCAATTCTATTCATAACACTTGCTACAGAAAGTAAAAAACTAAAATGTTTATTATCATAGTACACAAATGATGGAGAAAGTAAAATATACGAGATAATTATTGCTATAAAAGTAAAATATATAATTTTGTCACTTGTTTTCCTAACACATGTTAACAAGTCTTTTAAAACGATGATGTGAGTGATGTAATAAAAAATTACTCCAAATATTCCAATACCTGTCATTAATTCAATAAAATTATTATGTGAATAAGTTTCCCTTCCACCGGGAACGTTTTTATACAAGATTCTGTAGTTGTCTAAACCATATCCAAATATTGGTTTATTTAAAAAGAATTTCAATCCTACTTTAAACATATAACTTCTTTCATTTATAGAATCCTCGGTGACATCTTTTTCTAATATAAAAACAAATAAAGCTTCCATTCTTTTTCCGATAATTTTATAAAAAAATGGAATATTAAATACTAGATAGTAAATGAATGCTATAAAAATTATACTTATAACTAAAAATTTAACTATTTTTTTTAAACTTCTTCTGTTAATAGAATATTCAATGAATAAAATATTCATTAACACAAATAATAATGCTTTTCTTGAACCTGTTAAAAAAATAGCAATAATCATAACTGAAAAGGGTAAAAAACACCAATGCTTTTTTTGATTTAAGATAAGATAGAAGCAGAATGTAGCTGAAAGACCAATAATCATACCGATAGCATTAACGTTTCCAAATTCTTCTCCATATCTTTTTATTTGTGAAAAATTTACATTAAATAAAATAAATATACTAATAATAATTCCGGAAATTACAAAATAAATTACAATTTTTTTTATTTTATTAAAAGAATTTATGTAGTTTATTAGGGAGATCATAACTAAGAAAATTAGTACTAATGTTTTAACTTTATTAGCTACAATATTCTGATCAAGGGCGACAAAAAAGGAAATAGAACTCAGAATAATAAAAATAAAATAAATTATTAGAAAATTATTTAGTAATAACTTTCTCTTTGATAACAATATTTTAATCCATATAGAGAAAACTAATAAAAAAGCAAGAAAATTACTTATTATATTAAAACCTTCTCTATAAGTAAATAAATATAAACTTAATATGTAAAAAAACATGATTAAATCAATAAAACTATCTAAAGTTGTTTTCTTCATAATATTCACCTTATTTTAATATTTCACTTTGCCAAATTTTTATTATATTTTCTTTACTAAAATCAAAAGCTCTTTTAATTGACTTCACATAATAGCTTTTTTGAATACTTGGATTTTGTAAGATATTAACTATACTCTTATAAAGAATTTCCTCTTGGTAAGTTAACTTGTCATCATATTTGTAAAATTTTCCATCACACACAGGAACTAAAACACCATATTTAGCAAATTCTATATTATTTTTTGTTTCCCTACCAAAGTCTGTATCAGGCGCTAGTATTTCTCTGGGACCGGATTTGCAATCCGATGAAATTACAGTGATGCCACAAGCCATAGCTTCAACTAATGCATTTGGAAAACCTTCATATAACGAAGGAAAAACAAAAACAGAAGATCTTGCTATATACTTATAAGGATTTTTCTTAAAACCCAAAAAATATATATCTTTTTCTAATTTTAAATCCACAGCAAGTTTTCTTAAGTAATTTTCTAATTCACCTTCTCCTAATATCACAAGTTTAACTTCAGGAATTTCTTCTTTAACTTTTTTAAACGCTCTTATTAAGTGCCATTGACCTTTTTGCTTTGAAAGTCTCCCAGCATTTATTATAACAGGTTTTTCGAATACATTTTTGTATTCTTCTTCTATTGGTTCTTCTGATAATTTTTGAATAGTTTTAATATCATAAAAATTGTAAATAACCTTTATTTTTTCTTCATTTAAGTTAAAATTATTAACTAAATCATTTTTAATTGCTTTTGAAACTACTACAATTGTATTTGCTTTTTTGTATAATAATTTCATTAAAATTTTATTCAATTTACCATAAAATCCAATAAGGCTTTTAGATGGAAAATTTCTTACCGAAACAATTATTTTATCATTTCTTTTTGTTAGAATATTAACTAAATTAGGCCCTTCTAAAAGGCTTATTGTAACTTGAATGTTAAATTTTTTCTTTATTTTCCTAACTTTGTTGATCCGCATAATGAAATTCATAGTTTTTCCCAATAAATTTCTAGAAACTTTACTGTTTAAATTTACTAGTTTACCACCATAGGGATAATCAATTTTTGTATCATCGTAAACTATAACGTATTTTTGGAATTTATCTTCAGGTAAATGTAACGATAAATTAGCTGCAACTTTCTCAGCGCCACCACCTGTTAGTGTTGGAATTAATATTGCTATATTTTTTTTCAAACTTCCTCATCTCCTTTAATGAAATTCAGTTATAAACAATGAAAGTAGAAAATAGAAAAGAAAGACTTACCGTTTCAAGTGTAAGATAAAAATCATTTTTGCGGTAATTAAAATTGAGAAATTTATTGTTCTTTTTTTTGATAAACTTCCATATATGAAGTGGAACTTTCAACATAAAACTATTCAATTTTGTTTGTTAAAAAATTTTTTAAGTTTATTCATTCGTTATTCATCTTTGCACTTTAAAAAACTATATTTCAATTAAATCTAATAAAACACTTAGTACATTCTCATTATCATATTTCCACTTTTCAGTTTTTAAATTTTTTCTTTTTTCCAACAATTCATCTTTGTTATTATAAATGTATTCAAGCTTTTCAATAAAATCGTTTTCATTTTTTGTCTCAAAAAGATAGCCTATTCTATCATTTACGATCTCCGAATTGTACTTCCAATCTGAAGCGATAACTGGAACTTCAGCAATCATTGTATCTATCAAAGCTCCAGGATAACCTTCCCCGTCAAAAAATGTTGGGAATACAAATAAATCATACATGTTTAAAATTTCATAGCTCTCTTTTTTTGACATATCTAAAAAACCTTTGTATGATATGTATTTAGAATTTTTTTTAACTAAATTTAGAAATCTTCTTTCGTCATAAGTCCGATCTATAGGTCCATAGATATCTAAAGTATATTTAATCTTTTCCTTGTTTATTTTTTCTAATGCCTCTATCAAAAATTCTATTCCCTTCTCAGGCATTATTCTAGATAAATAGACCAATTTAAGAGGATCGTTTGGTTTGCTATAATTACTCTTAATTTCAAAAACATTTTTAGAATTTGGCATATGTAAAACATTTTTAAATCCTAACTTTTCCAATTTCTTCTTAATTGACTTAGATTCTACAAGAATGTAATTTAAAAAATTAAAATTTTCAATGTTTAAAGTACCATTTTCTAAGTGTTCAGCAATGTCTCCGCCGATTACTATATATATAATTTTCTTTCTCCATATGTTTAATATCCTAGCAAATTTGAGCAACATTCCGCCACCTATAGGATATTTGGAAACAATTATTAATTTGGGTAGAGGAAGAAGAAAAGAAGTTATTAACTTTAGTATAAGAATAAGTGAGTTGATGGGATTATACGTTTTATATAATTCTATATCAACAATACTTATTTTAAATCCCTTTTCTTTTAAGTAATTTAAAATATAAATATTCTTTGCATGTTCACCACCAAATGTTGTCTTTTTTTTATTCCGATGTTTTATACTTCCAATATAGATTAGTTTTTTCATTGTCTTTTCCCCTCATTGTATAATAAGTTCAGTAAAAATTAAAATTAGTCTTTGAAAATTGAATGCATCTTTTTTAAGATAACAAATTTATTGGAGAATTTATTTGTAATCTTGGTTGTTTTTTCTTGTCTTTTTACATTATACAGTGAATCAATTTCTATGAGCTTGGAATTCCCGAGGTCAACGTCTTCAAGAAATATTTTTTTCGGTTTTCCTGATACGATATAAACATCGTATTTTTCACTCAAATATTTAGAGAGACCTAAAGTTCTTTTTGAAGCTATTATATTCCATCGAGGAGTATAAGCGGTTAAAAATATCAAAATATCTTTATTCATAATCTAAATCTCCTCCAAATTTATTTACAAAATCTTTAAATTTATATAATTTGCTGTCTCGAGGCGAGATTATTAATGAATCAATATCGCTCAAAGGCCAATCAATGTTTAAGGTCTCGTCATTCCATATTATTCCGGTGTCATACTCTGGGAAAAATTGATCAGAAGTTTTATAAAAGAATATTGTGTCTTCTAAAGCAAGAAACCCATGAGCAAAACCTCTCGGAATATACAATATTTTATCATTTTGATCTGATAATTCTATTCCGAACCATTTTCCAAAAGTTTTGGAAGAAGGTCGTAGATCTACAATAACATCGTAAACTTTTCCTTTTAAAACAGCAACCAATTTTGCTTGAGAGTGCTTAACTTGTAAATGTAACCCTCTAAGGACACCTTTTTTACTCCATGAAATTTTATCTTGAACGAACTTGGTATTTATTCCAAGAGTTTTAAATATATTTTCGTTCCATATTTCACATAAATAACCCCTATTATCAGAGTATCTTGTTAATTTTATGATAAAAGCTCCGACAAGAGGTGTTTCTTCTAGACTAAAGATGTTTTCAGACATTTTTTAACCTCCTATTTTGATTTTATCCAAAAACCACTTATAAGTTTTTTCCAAACCTTCATATATGTTGATTTTAGGTTCCCATCCTAATTTTTTTGCCTTTTCTATACAAAGTAGTCTTCTTGTGGCTCCATCAGGATAATTTCTATTAAAATATATTTCTCCTTTATAACCAATTATTTCTTTTAATAATAAAGCCAATTCTTTAATTGAAATTTCACTATTTGAACCAATGTTAATCCAATCATTCCCATTGTAATTTAAAAGAAAGTAAATTATTGCGTCTACGAAATCTTCTACAAATAATAAATCTCTTTTAGGTGTGCCTGTTCCAAATAACTCTACATACGGTTTGTTTTCAACTTTAGCATAGTGTATTTTCCAAATTAAAGATGCTACAACATTAGAATTTGGATCTCCAAATCTATCATAAGGACCATACATGTTAGTTGGAACCAAAGTGAAATATGGAACTCTATATTTTTCGCCTATCATATATGTCAATTTTGTACCTACAATCTTAGCTAGAGCATACCCCTCAACGGAAGGTACTAATTTTCCGCTAAGTAAATACTCTTCTTTTATGGGCTGAGGCGAGTTTTCCGGATAAATTGTAGCAGAACTAATGTAAACAAATTTATGAACGTTACTTTTTATTGCATTGTTTAACACATTTAATGCCATGTATGAATTTTTTGAAAGATATTCAGGTGCATTTACTTTACAAGCATTTACTCCTCCATACTCAGCTGCTAAGAAAATGATTGAATCTGGTTTGTTTTCACAGAAATATTCACTTACTTTTTCAAAATCTAAAACATTTAATTCTTTGCTACTTGGAGTCAGTAAATTATTAAACCCTAGAATTTTAAATTTGTTGACTAAATTTTTCCCTACAAATCCATTAGCTCCTATAATTAAAATTTTTGAGTTTTTTTCTATCATAATTTCACCCTTTTCGAAAATGTATTTATTGTTAAACGAAATTATCTAAAAGATTTTTGATTATCAGAATGAAATGATTAACGTTTTAACTTCTGCAATCATTATTATTTAATAGTGTAAAATTTAACTTTATTCCATAATTTTCTCGTTCCTGTGTTTTTCCTTTATAGCAAGTCCTAAATCATGTTCAACCATTATTTTTACCAATTGCTCAAAGGTTACCTCCGGTTTCCAACCTAATTTTTCTCTTGCTTTGGTGTAATCTCCAAGGAGTATGTCAACTTCTGTAGGTCTAAAATATCTTGGATCAACTTCTATGACTACATTTCCAACTTTTAAGTGGTTTAAATCAAGTTCATAGTTGTTTAAATCTGGATGTTTTGATTTAAGTTTTTGTATATACTCAAAAGTTTTGTATTTATCAATAGATTTTATTATACCTTTTTCATCTATTCCCTCGCCTATCCAATCAAGTTCAATACCGATCTCACCAAATGCTTTTTCACAAAATTCTCTAACACTGTGAGTTTCTCCGGTTGCAAGAATGTAATCATCTGGTTCTGGTTGTTGAAGCATCATCCACATACCTTTAACGTAATCCTTTGCATATCCCCAGTCACGCTTTGCATTTAAATTTCCAAGGTAGAGTTTTTCTTGAGTGCCAACTAATATTCTTGTTGCTGCTCTCGTTATTTTTCTTGTAACGAATGTTTCCCCTCTTCTTTCTGACTCATGGTTAAAAAGTATTCCATTACAAGCAAATATTCCATAAGCTTCTCTATAGTTTACAGTTATCCAATAAGCATACAGCTTTGCTACAGCATACGGGCTTCTTGGATAAAACGGTGTTGTTTCTTTTTGTGGAATCTCTTGAACTTTTCCGAATAGTTCTGAAGTACTTGCTTGATAGAATTTTACCTTTTTATCCATACCAAGCAAGTGAATTGCTTCGAGAAGTCTAAGAGTTCCTAAAGCATCAGAATTTGCTGTATATTCTGGAGTTTCAAAAGATACTTTTACATGGCTTTGAGCTCCAAGATTATATATTTCATCTGGTTGAATTTGTTGAAGTAAACGAATGAGATTTGTTGAATCGGTTAAATCACCATAATGAAGAAAAAGTTTTGTATTCCTTACATGTGGATCCTGATACAAATGCTCAATGCGTGCTGTATTGAAAGAAGAACTTCTTCTGATTATTCCATGTACTTCGTATCCTTTTTCAAGAAGGAATTCAGCAAGAAAACTTCCATCTTGGCCTGTAATTCCTGTGATTAGTGCTTTTTTCATTTTACTAACTCCTTTCAAAAGTGTTTTCATACAATCAATCGAATAGGTATTTAGATAAATATCTTTTTACCTCATCGTCATTTATTGTAAGTATTTTTGACTTTAGTACCATACTATATTTCCATATCAATTTGTTAATTATAACAAATGCTGGGAATTTGAAAGATAATTCTTTTGCTATCTTGTAACATTGTTTATTGGCTTCTATGATATTGCTGCTTTCTCCCCCTGACGGAAATATACTTAGTATCTCATTTATATATATTATTTTTCTAGAATTCATGAAAATTTGCCAGTTTAGTTTAATATCGGCGGCAATAGAGTATTTTTCATCAAAATAATTGAATTCTTCCATTAATTTTTTTTCGCAATAATGCTTGTATGAGGAGGTAACCAACCGAATGTCTTAATTTTTAAAACATTAAATTTACCAGAAGAATACAACCTGGAAATTTTCTTCGTATCTAGATTTACAATTACATTATCACCATAAATGATATCTGGATTATAAATTTTAATTTTATCCAAAACCTTTGCCATCTTACTTGGAATAAAAACGTCTCCTGCTCCTAAAATTAATACATATTCTCCTGAACTTGCTCTTATACCTTTATTCATAGCGTCATATATTCCTTTATCTTTCTCGCTAACATAGTAATCTATCACTTTTTCTTTATAGTATTTATATAAAAATTCTAACGTTCTATCAGAAGATTTCCCGTCAATCACTAAATATTCTATTTCATCGCCATATAAATTTTTTATCTCTTTTATATTTTCCAAAGTTTTTAATATCATTTTTTCTGCGTTTAGAGTAACAGTTATTATAGACAACTTCTTCACTATCAAGTCCTCCCTGTATTACTTCGTTTTTAATACTATCTATGACAGGTCATTTTTTCAAATAATCATATTGCTTCTTACTTGTAAGTTTTAAAATATCTTTCAGTTTTCTGCATTTCTTTGTAGACAGTTGTAACTTGTCGATACTTGATTTATTCATAGCACCTTTAACAATTCTTCTAAGAAATAATCGAAAACAAAATTCTTAACCATATATTTTGAATATTAAATATATTAAATAACATTTAGTACGTCCCAACTTTCTACCATTTTTAAGTAATACTTGACGATAAACAATTAACTTCAAGCCTAAGCTTTGATTTGATTTGTTCCTTGCTACAAAAACTAAAGATATTTCATCGCTTCCCTAATCTTCTCAACTTCTTCAGCTTTGCAAACTAATATTCCATTCTCACTCTCAACAACTATTATATCATCTATCCCTATCACTATCGTTGGTTTGGTTGTAAGTACAAATGCGTTTTGTGAGTCTATGGTCACAGAATTTTTGGAATTGCTTACTCCTAATTCTTTCAGTGATCTGAAACTACCAACATCTGACCATATGAATTCGGATTTGATTGTGTGTATTCTGTCTGCTTTTTCCATGAGTGCGTAATCTATGCTTATCGATGGTACTTGTTCGTAAATTTTTTCTATATCTTTCTCTTTTAAGAATGGTTCTATAACTTCTAATGCGTGTTTTTTCATTTGTTCGATGAAATACTCTGCTTTCCACATGAACATTCCACTATTCCAAAAGTAATTACCTTGGTTTATGTAAAACTGCGCTGTTTCGTAATTTGGTTTTTCGTGGAATTTTTTGGCTATGGATATGTTTGGTTCAATTTGTTCACCTGATTCTATGTAACCATAGCCTGTCTCAATTCGAGTTGGTTTTATTCCAAAAGTTATTATACCATCATTTCTCTTCAAAAATTGCTCGGCAGTTTCAACAGTTTGCCAGAATTTTTCAGTTTCTGGGATGTAATGGTCTGATGGAACAACTAAAATTATTTCTTCTGGGGCCATTTTCAATGTCCCATATGTAGATGCTGGTGCTGTGTTTTTCTTGAGTGGCTCAGAGAGAATGTTTTCTTTTGGAATTTCAGGGATTTCTTGGTGAGTGATTTCGGTATAAATTTTATTTGTGACTATGAAAATGTCTTCTGGTTTTAATTTAAATGAAAGTCTTTCGAAAGTTTCTCTGAGAAGTGTTTTGTCAGAGAAAAGTTTCAAAAATTGTTTCGGAGTTTCTTTAGTCGATAACGGCCAAAATCTTTCGCCACTTCCACCTGCTAGAATTATTGCTTTCATGTGTTTTCCCCCAGATTTTTTGACATTTCGATTGCGTAAGTTATTATAACAAAAAAATTTTTTCAGGTCAATTTTTTATTCAAATTTATACATTACGGTAATATAATTTTAAATTTAATTATTTTAGTGATTTTTTTACTATTTCCAATGCTTTCTGCATTACTTCATCTTTTTCTTCTTTTAGGTAATTTATTCTGTCTTGTGTTGTGATTTGGATGATGTGGTCTGGCTCTAGTGGTTTGTTGCCGTCTGGTTCGTTTATTTTTGATGTTGGATAAGCTAATGCCAGCCTTATGCTATCTAAATATTGGTACGTTATGTCCGTTGTGTGGTTGATTTTTGTTAATGTTGGTTCGCCTATTGTTCTGCCTGGGTTGAGTTTTTTGAATGTGTAAGCAAAATCAAGCGCTGCGTTGTTTGTATATTTGTCAAATAGGAGCCAAACTTGTGCTTTTATGTTTGGCTCTCTTGGTTTGAATTCATGCGAGAATGTTTGGTTTAGGATTTCTCCTGTAGTTTGTGTGAATTCTATGCCGTATTTTTCAAGTGTCTTTAAGATGTACGCTGTGTTAATTAATGATATATTGCGTGTAAACTTTATGTTGCTTTGTATGAGATGTTCGTAGATTTCCTTGAAGATGTTGAAGTCCTGGGCTTGGGAGTTTCGGATGTCGATGATGATTTTTTTCAGGTCTTTGTTGTATATTATTGTGTTGTCAAGGAATTCTCGGAATTTGCTGTTTTTTTAATTCGTAATTTTCTCCCAATGTGTAGAAGAGAGTTGGGTTATGATAAAGTCAATTGCCAAAACAATTTTAAACTTTGTTGGAGGAATAATTTCAGCCAAAGATTCTTCCATTTTTTCAGTTTGTTTTTACACCGTGGTAAAGCTATTTTATTTGTTATATCAACATTCGCATATAATTATCGAAGTTGTTTTTTTGCTAAAGATTTAAAAATAATTTTGTTTTATTAATTAAAAGTATTTGAAAACTTTCAAAAATCAAATGGGCAATAAAATTTGGAGGCGAAAATTCAATAATTTATTAAAATTCATACAAAAAACACTCCCTCAAATTGTATTTTAAAAACATTTAAGGGAGTGTTTTGGATTATTATTTGTTTTATTTATTTTGCACCTTTTCTCCAGAATATAACTTCTATCGTTTGCAAAATTATTCTTAAATCCATAAGTGTGCTTCTGTTCTTAACGTAATATAAATCATATTCTGTCTTTTTCATATATTCTTCCAAAGTTGTTGTGTGTTTAAAATTTATCTGCGCCCAACCTGTAAGCCCTGGTTTTAACTTCAGGCGATATTCATAAAATGGTATTTGCTGACTGTATAATCTGTGGTATTCTATCATCTCTGGTCTAGGTCCTACTAAACTCATTTTTCCTTTCAGTATTAGCCAGAATTGAAGTGATTCATCTATTCTCGTAGACCTAATAACTTTTCCTATCTTCAGCAACCTTTTCTCTATTGTTCCGTTTGGATTATTTGAATCGAACCCATCGTTTTTAAGAGACCGGAGTTTGATAAATTCGAAATATTTCCCATCTTTTCCTACTCTGAGTTGTTTAAACACCACAGGTCTTCCATCTTCGATAAGTATCATTATCGCAGTTATTAGCATAAATGGTGAGAATAATATTAGCCCAAATATTCCACCAATTATATCCAGAAGTCTTTTTGCTGGAGATTCTTTTGCTCTGTTGAATTCCAATTCGTAATACTCTTTAA
>Ga0209409_1002647_pt1 | contig 12947 bp, 9 predicted proteins | sample AD_JPNMR1_MetaG_FD_184424 | JGI IMG/M metagenome (GOLD analysis project Ga0209409, IMG submission 184424) | Active sludge microbial communities of municipal wastewater-treating anaerobic digesters from Japan - AD_JPNMR1_MetaG (SPAdes) (version 2) | ecosystem: Engineered > Bioreactor > Anaerobic >...
TCCTCCACGCTTTCCCATTCTTATTGTATTGCTGGATAACCTGAAAAATCTTTTGTTTACTTACTCCAAATATCTTTGCAAATTCTTCTGCTGTCTTTCCATAATTCGTTTGAACAGAATAAATTATCTGCCAATCCTGAAATGCTCTTACCTTGGTTTGAGAATTCATTATCTCTTTTAGTTCTGCATCTGTGAAATGTGGATAGGTCTTTAATATTTTCATGACTTTTTCTTGTAAAGATACAAAAAATATTATTAATTATATATGATAACGGTTAGGTATAACGAACGTCTTTGGGGATTATTTTTGGAGTTGCTGCGTAAAATATGCGAAGTATTGGAGAAAGGTATTTATGAATTGTTGGAGTTGATCATGAATTGTCCAAAGACAGCAGAATTAGTTTCAAGAATGTTTGCTCCTCCTCTCCAGGAAGTAGTTTGACGAAAATGAAATCAATAATGTATTGATAATCAGATGGGAAATAACTAAATTTCACTTCATTATTTCGTGTCTTTCAAACCATTAAATCGAAGTGCGAAATTTTAATCATTTATTTAAAAATCAGACTATTGAAACGAAGGAAATCACATCTTGAAATTCCATTTCTGTTGAGCATATTTACTCCTGCGAAGTATATCGATTTGTTTTTTATCCTTAGGTAACAAAGGAGAAAGCCTTTCGGCTTTATAATAACAAAGTATTGTCCATGTAAAAGAAAGAAAGAAATCACCAGCAGATAGAGTTTCCCTTAAAGTCTCTTCACAAAAACTACGAATATTTTTCACTGGGGACGGGACAGAAGATGTTGCCTTTTTGCAATGGATTTTGGAGGATGGTGTTAATGATTTTTGTAATCGATCTAAATCGACATCGTAAAGCAGTGTACCGTGATGCAATTCTCTGCCCTTCGAAACATGAGAAGCCGTTCCCGATACCTTATGACCATCGGCAAGCCAAAGGTCTTTTCGTTTCCCGATTTCCACAGGTATTCCCATAAAATTCAAGGAAGAAACCACCGGCTGTAAAAAATCGGAACTTAACAGAGAACTACCTTGTTTCTTATTGAAAATAAAACAGTAATTCAGATTGCCTTCGTCATGATAAACGGCACCCCCACCCGATAACCTTCGTACAATGGAAATGCCATTGACACGGCAGAAATCCACATCTACCTCATTTGTTACAACTTGATTCGAGCCGATGATCACGCTTGCCTTGTTTACATAAAGGAAAAGATATTCATCCCTATCAGCCGAAAAAAAATATTCCTCAGCAGCTAAATTAAATTCAGGTATTATATATGGAGAGAAAATAATTTGCATAAAAAAGGTATCAGACTTTTCTATTTTGCCTATTTCACATTAAATGCCACTTTTAAATCTTCGATTTCCTTGTCGCTGATAGGACAAAGAGGACCGATAGCCGAAGCCATTACAAGTGAATTCGCCGAAAATTCGGCCACTTCCAAATAATCGAAAGTGTTCAACAATTTGTCACCTGTAACAAATACGCTATCATTTTCAACCAGAATAACTTTATTGTGGTTGAACATTTCTGCGACACTATCTATATCATTATATATCAAGCCAAAAGGAATGGACAGAACATCCTGAAGGAAAATCCAGCTTTCAGGAATCGTGCGTACGTCTAATTTTGTACCGGTTATGGCATGTGCCATCAGATTGACCGGCTGTGTACAAATAATGGAATTAATATGCGGGTTCAATTGATATATACGTTGATGCAAGGCTACCGCCCGACTTGGTGTTTTCCCGGCCTCGGCCATACCCCTTTTTATCTGCACAATATCTTCGGGAACAATATCCCATCGTGCCACATTTCTAGGCGTAATCAAAAAATCATCGCCACGCCAACGCACCGACACTGTACCATACGTCGAAATCATGAGACCCTGATCACATGCTCGGCGGATAATTTTTACCATTTCCGAACGCAAAGCCCGCTCGTCGGAGGGATAGTCGATATCCATGAAATGCGGAATATTGGTGGGAATATGATTGACATATTTTGCGATTTGTTCATCCGACAAATAATTCACCTCACCCAATCGTCTTGCATTTACGATGGTACGGCAACAAAATTCAAGTGTCTCAAATCGCTGATAAGCATCCATCATATCAACACCTCCCAAAACGACCCCATGATTCTCCATGATTACCGCTTTATATTGCGTATTCTTGAATTCGTTAGCAATCTTCTTTCCGAGGTCTTCACTTCCGGGTGTTCCATATGGGGCAAATCCGATATCGCCACATATGTTATGGGCTTGAGGAACAATTTTGGTATCGGGCACTTTATGCGAAATGCTGAATGCCACAAGGGCAGGAGGATGGGCGTGAATAATTGCCGTCAACTCCGGACGCGTTTCGTAAATGGCTTTATGAAACGGGAACTCAGAAGAAGGTTTGTGAGGACCGATAACCGTTCCGTCTTTTTTCACACACATGATATCGTTGGGAGTTAACGACCCTTTGTCTACCCCCGACGGAGTAATCCAAATATCGCCATTTTCGTCCCTAATAGAAATATTCCCGCCCGAAGTTGTGGTCATGCCACTCCGGTAAATCCTTCCGATGATCACATTGATCTGTTCCACCGGATGCATCAGTTTAACATCTAATTGTTTCATATTCTCTAACGTATAATCAAATTTAACTCAGTTTATTCGCATTTGCCAACAAAAACGCTTCAGCTTCCACATTCCATAAGCCCTTGTACTTATCACAAATGGAAGCTAATTCGCTAAAAACTTCGTTGGTTCTACCTAATTCGGCAAAATCCGAGATTGCCGTCAAAGGCATGGTAATATGGGTATATATCAATTTTTTCCCGCCGGGGATTTCCGGTAAACGGAGGGTCGCTTCAGGTACAGCATTCAATCCGCCGATATGGGTTACCAATCCCGCAGGATCGAGTCCTTTATTCATTATATCCAAGGCTTCTAGCATATCTTCGTTGTTCCCCCCGCTTGTACCGGTAACATGCGTATAGGCATAGTGAACATTATAAAAATTCAACATAGCACTGAATTTCGGATCGCTAGGCCCTGCAAAAAAGTTGAGACATCCGTCGAATCCGAGAATGGCATCAGCCTGCTCTACAACCGATCTCACCGGAGCAAAAACAAACACATCGTTATATCCTTCATCCTTGGTCAATGCCCTTAATTCTTCTACCGGATTTTGCATAACCGAAGTATTGATATAACGAAGATCGATACCTTGTGAAGCGGCAAATTCAACGGTATAGAGCGAGGCAGCCCTGTCTAGACGGGTTTGATCGATATCGGTAACCACCAATAAGGAGGGACGACGATCTTCTCTGTGCAGCACAAAATTGATAGCGGCCAACCCCATCGGTCCTACACCGGCCAGAATAGCCATTTTGCCACCATCCACGATCTCCATTTTGTGCACATAACTACCCGGCGTCAAATGATAATTGGCATGCATGGCGCCAATCACACACGAAAGAGGTTCCGCCAGCGATGCCGGATAAAATCCATCGCCATGATAAGGCAATAAACAATTTTTCTCCATTACCTCATTGGGAATGATCACATACGTAGCATCACCGCCAATATACGGATAACTGTATCCCGGCGCGCTCAATATTCCTACGGGACCGCCTTCGTAATTCAACGCCGGCTGAATGGAAAATTTATCGCCGACCTTAAATTGGCCTGCCCACTTCGAACCAATTTCAATCAACTCACCTGCAAATTCATGACCGATGATCACCGGATTCTCGGCCACGTTATCGGGCACCCGCTTATGATCTGCTCCCTGAATGGCCGCTTTGTAGGATGACATACATAACGAATCGCAGACTACTTTAGCCAGAATCTCATTATCTTTTAGGGGTGGCAATTCAAATTCTTCCAACCGAAGATCTTTCTTGCCATATAAACGAACTGCTTTTGTTTTCATAAACATCTGATTCATTAACCCCTTAAAGCAAATCTTAACGTAACATCTCCTGTCCTCCTGTTATTGGCAACGCCTGACCGGTTTCGCCACATTGTTCCATCAGATAAAGCACCCCTTTGGTGACATCTTCGGGCGAACAACCCTTCTTCATCGGCACCTGTGCCAGGTAATATGTTCTTACATCTTCTATCGTTTTCGCACCGGGAACTTTTCCTGCCTTCAAATACTGAACAAATAAGCCGTTATCGGGATCACTCCAAAGTGGACCCTCATAAAAATTACCGGGGCAAACAGCATTCACTTTGATGCGGAAAGGAGCTAATTCCAATGCAAACGACTGTGTCAAGCCAATTCCTCCGAATTTCCCTCCGGCATAAGCAAAATTGGCTTTACTTCCTCTCAATCCCGATTTGGAGTTAATCTGAATAATATCGGCATAGTAATCTTCCGAAGCATATTTGGTCTGCAGCTTCATCACCTTACTTACCACTTTCGTGCAATAGAAATAAGCATTATAGTTTATTTTGGTTACGAAGTCGAAAACTTCCGGCTCCATTTCGTCTATTCCTCCCGCACGTAATACTCCGGCATTGCTGATGAAACAATCGATCGCACCAAAATGGCAAACGGTTTCATATATGAGGTTCTCAAGATTTGGAATTTCAGCCACATTGGTCTTAACAAATAAGGCCTTGTTGCCTCTTCCTTCTAGCAGGGAATTAAAATGTTCTGTTGTCGATACACCTTTTTCTTCATTTAAATCGGCAACCACAATATTGGCTCCTTCCAGCAACAAATTGCGGGATATACCCTCACCAAAACCTTGTGCAGCACCTGTCACTATGATGGTTTTATTTTCAGCACGCCCGGCTTTACCGCTCGACATGACCTTTCGGCGGTAATTTTCCGCTTCCCAGTTATCGATAAAATCGATCTGCTCTGTGGTCATGGGATGCGCACCTCCAAAAGACTGAGCCAGATAGGCAATCTTCATAGCATCCTCAAAAACATCGAGAATGATATCGCACTGTTTTGCATGATCGCCAACAGCTACAAGACCGAGACCTTTTATCAACAGCACTTTAGGTTGATATCCAAACTTTTCGGTAAAAGCCGGAATGACCTTTTCGGCTTCAGCCAATACTTCATCGGGATTATCTTTATTGATAAAAAGGTAATTTGATTTGCAATAAACAATTTCATCGGGGGTAAAAGGCCGGGCAATATCAGCCTGATGATCTACATGATCGCTGAAATAAGCAATTCGTTCGTTATTGCGCACTTTCAATGTTTTCAATTCGCTTTTCGACAGCATCATTCGGATGCCGGGAAGAACCCGGGAAACACACCGACAAACCGGCTTTTCGCCATCGGGAAGAGGAATTTTTATTGCTTTTTCAAGCGTAGAGAAAATGCCTGCATAAAGCGCTTTAATTTCCTCCGTTGTGTCGGCAGCTACAAAAATGCCGTGATTTTGCAGCCAAATGACATGCGGCTCTTCGCGATAGGTTGCCCGATACGCTTTCAGCTGTTCATCCACCTTCTTAAACAACACGTACCCCGGATCGGTATATTCCACAAATAGGGCTTTCTCTCCGAAAAGTTTTTTCAACTCGCTTTCGGCATTTCGCGAACACATTAAGGCGTTTACCAACGTAGGATGCAAATGAACAACAAAAGCATACCCAATAATATTATGTAGCGAAGTTTCTACCGAAGGTCGCTTGTTTTTGGTGAGATTGGCAGCAGCCAAATCGTTTTTCACTTCTTTCTCGCGTTCAGCAGGATTACTGCTGTAAACCTTCCCCGACATCTCATTCAGTTTTGCTCTGTCAAGTATAGCAAACCCCTCCTCGGTTATCGTTGCGAGAGATGAGCCGCTGGCTTTTACCCATATTTTTTCTGCATTTTTATACGAAGTATTTCCTCCGCCTGCAATTACAAAGCGATTATCGCGCCCGTAAAATTGCGATATTTCGATAAGTTCATCCAATTCTTTCATATCTTACTCCTTATTAATTCGTCACCAAGTTTTACCCATTCTTCTCTTTTTGCCCGATCAGCATATCCTTTGCCATCGACATAACCGTCTAATCCCTGTGCCACTACATGCTGATGAGCAGCAATTACACAGGCACCTTCATAATTAATCTGCATCAGCCGCTCGGTAAGTGGTACGCGACCCCGTGCAAAAAGTTCAACAGGTTCCATTACAGGGGTATTGTGTTCACTCCCGAAGGTTACCACAAATCCATGATCATGCAGATAACCGGCGTATTTTTCCAGTAAATCCACCCGATTGCGGGTAGTGATAAATTCTACCGAATGAAATCCGCGTTTGGTAAGTTCCTTTGCCACACACTCCAAATCCTTTTCAAAATCGGTGTAATTCCCTTGCGCGTCGTCTCCAAGAAAAGGATAAGTAGGAATACCCCCTGCTGCCAAAACAATCTCGCATATGGTTTCTATTGATAGAAAAGCCTTTGCATCCTCAGGCACAAAAGCTCTCCCCCCAGCTTTGAGCAAGTTCGACCGAATTTCATTTTCTACCTCGACAATATTTTCTACGGAAGCACGCAACGGTTTCCCTCCAAAAATCTTTTCCAGCATGGCTTTGATACGCTCCTTATCCTCGCCATATATCCCATATACTTTCATCCGAAGGGCTTTTGCCAAATGGCGTTCTCGTACCATACCTTTGGTAAGTTCATTTTTTATCCGATTGAAATCGAGCGTAAAACCAACTTTTTCCGTTTCCAAAATGCCATTTAACTTTTCGCACATGGCTTTCACCTGTCTCTCGCTTTCGTTCCTTACTTCTTCCAACAATGAAGCGTAAGGTTCGGGCAAACGAAAAGGATAAGCCAGACCTTTCCCGCTGAGATAGATACGTCCGGGATTGGCAGGATCATTGATCCGGATCCCCGACTGCCGATCTTTTTCGCTCAACCCGATAAACTCAATATTGAAAAGGGGATATAATTTTCGTTTTTCGCACCCTGCAGCCCATTCGTCATAACCGGCAGCCGTGTAAAAGTCGTTGATTCCGACAACTTTAACACTCTCGGCCAATGCTTTGTCCAATGCATCATCCACATCACGAAAAGCACTAAAAGAATAGGGCGTGTGCAAATGTGCATTTACTTTCGGATAGTTCATGGGTCACAAATTTAAATGCCTTTTTTAGAAAGACGAATCATTTCACCATCCGTAAAATTGCGTCCCGGCACATATCCCGGCAGAGGTTGAATCCTTTCGTGAATCATATCGATAAACCAGCTCGGTTGCGGGAAGAATGCTTTCTCGAGCTCATGTGCAGGAGTAATCCAATTACGTGAACCCAATACACAAACCGGTGCATCCAGATAATCGAAAGCAAGCTGACCGATATTGGTTGCCATATCGTTTAAAAACGAACCCCGCGCAGTTGCATCGCTTGCCACAATAATTCTGCCTGTTTTCTTTACCGACTCAATTACGGTTTCGTAATTAAACGGCACCAACGAACGCGCATCAATCACTTCTGCGCTCATTCCGTATTTTTCTTCGAGCTCCTTAGCTGCCTCCAACGCTTGATATAGCGTATATCCGATGGTAAGAAAAGTGATATCCGTCCCTTCTTTCTTTATATCGGGTTCACCAATGGGTATCTCATAATACCCTTTGGGCACACCTCCCTGATGAAATTGCTCACCGATATCGTAAATGCGCTGACTTTCAAAAAAGACCACCGGATCGGTTCCCTGCAAAGCGGCATTCATTAATCCTTTAGCATCGTAAGGGGTAGCAGGGAAACACACCTTCAAACCCGGAATATGGGTAACCAGCGATGTCCAATCCTGCGAGTGTTGTGCCCCATATTTTGAACCAATAGATACCCTCAAAACCACAGGCATCTTAAGTACGTTTCCACTCATGGCCTGCCATTTGGGAAGCTGATTAAACACCTCATCGCCACATCTCCCCAAAAAGTCGCAATACATAATTTCGGGAATCACACGACCTCCGCACATGGCATAGCCTATTGCCGTTCCCACAATAGCCGCTTCGGCAATCGGTGCATTAAAGAAACGATGATAAGGCAAAGATTCGGTCATGCCTGCATATACGGCAAACGCTCCTCCCCAATCACGGTTATCCTCTCCATAGGCGATTAACGAAGCATCTTTATAAAAACGATCCATAATCGCTTCAAAAATGCCGTCTCGCAACTGAAACTGTTTCATCTTACTGAACGGTTTACCGTCGGCATCGAAAGCAAAACGCTCTTTTGTGGCAATTTTCTTAACTCGTGGATTTTCCTCCAACGGCGTCAGCACTTCAGGTTCGGCATCGGAAAAAGAATCTACCGATCCGTTCGAAAACATCATCTCACCAATCAATTCAGTGTTTTGTATTCGCGGAGAAATATTTTCGTCAATCGCTTTAAAAAACGATTCATAAATTAAGGCATCGATATCCTTGCAAATGGCATCAAGATCAGCCTGAGTAGCTACTCCCGCCTCAATCAGCTGTTTTCCGAAAGTAACAATGGAATCCTGTTTTTCCCAAGCTTCCACCTCTTCCTTGGTTCGATATGTCGAAGAATCCGACGGAGAATGTCCGCTATAACGATAAGTCAATACATCCAGCAATACCGGTCCCTTCTTTTCCTCAATGATTTTGCGTTTCCGTTTATAGGCATCGATTACGGCCAACGGATTAAATCCGTCTACACGCTCGGCATGCATCTGCTCGGGGTTAACTCCGGCTCCGATGCGCGCAGCAATGCCATACCCCATAGTTTCTCCCCAAGTCTGACCACCCATACCGTAGTGGTTGTTCACAATATTAATGATCACGGGCAAACCGCCTTTCCTGTCGCCTTCCCACAATTGTTTAAATTGATCCATCGCAGAAAAAGTAATGCCTTCCCATACCGGACCACATGCCAACGAACCGTCTCCGATATTGGCAACCACCAAACCGGGCTTACGGTTCACTTTTTTGTACAGTGCTGCCCCTACGGCAATATCTCCCGAACCGCCAACAATGGCATTATTGGGATAAATGCCGAATGGGGTGAAAAAGACATGCATCGAACCTCCCAGACCTTTATTGAATCCTGTCTGACGTCCAAAGATTTCTGCCACTGTTCCGTAAACAAGAAAACGACGCGCCAGCTCTTTGGTTGTTCCTTGAAAATCTTTCTTTACGACGTCGAGCACAATCCCATCGAAAAAAGATTCCATGATATCCATCAACTGCTTGTCATCCAATTTATGAATGGCCGACATTCCCTTGGCCAATACTTCCCCATGCGAACGATGGTTGCCAAAGATAAAATCATCAATGGTCAATGTAAAAGCCATTCCTACGGCCGCCGCTTCCTGACCGATGGACAAATGAGCAGGACCGGGATAATTATACGGTGTTCCTTTATATTCACCTTTTGTTTTCACGGAATTCAACATGGTTTCGAATTCACGAATCAACACCATATCGTGATAAATGGCTTTAAATTCTTCGTCGGTAAAGTTTTCTCTTTCGTCTTTAACCGTTTTTTGATACTGATTCAACGGAATTGGTTGCAATTCCAACATACCCGGTTGTCGTACGACATTCGGATCTATAAATTCACTTTTTGGCATTATCCTATCGTTTTTAAGTTGTGTTTATTGACTTGTTTTAAAAAGTAAAAAGGGTTTCTTTTATAATTTCGCTTACTGTCGGATGAGGAAAAACAATTTCTTGCATTTCTTTCACCGTCATTTCCTGTTCGATAGCCATGCAGGCTCCATAAATCATTTCGCTGCAAGGATTTCCCAGCATATGCACACCGATGATTTCTCCGTATTTTTCGCCTGTCAGTATTTTGCAAAGACCATTACCTCCTTCGTTTTCGGCTACGAAACGGCCGGCATAAGTCATGGGAAGTTTGGATACGCGGTATGCAATGCCGTGAGCTTTGGCCGATTCTTCCGTTTCACCCACTCCCGCAACTTCGGGATTGGTATAAACCACGCCCGGAATGGCCTGATAGCGCATCCTATCGTTACCTCCCGTCAGGTTGTTCACCACCACTTCGCCTTCGCGAATCGCCGTATGTGCCAGCAACGAAAATCCGGTTACATCTCCTGCGGCAAAAACACCGGGCACGTTGGTGCGCATTTTTTCGTCAACCTTAATACCGTTTCCCTTCAGCTCCACATTCAGGATTTCCAACCCAAAACCTTTGGTAACCGGCCGACGTCCTACACTCAGTAATATTTTTTCGCCTTCAACGGCTTGTGTTTTCCCGTCTTTTTCGAAAACGACCTTTTCCCCATCCACCTGAATAACTTTTGCATCCAAATAAAATTCAATGCCCTTCTTGGCATAAATATCGCGCAACATGGCAGAAATTTCCCCATCCAAACCTCCGAGTATTTCGGGAAGCATTTCCACAACCGTCACTTTTGTACCCAAGCTGTTAAAAAAGGAAGCAAATTCCATCCCGATTACACCGCCTCCAATAATGACAAGCGATTGGGGTTGCTCTTCCAAATCCAAAATTTCGCGGTTGGTTACCACAATATCACCGGCTTCCGTCAATCCCGAAATAGGCGGAACGGATGCTTCCGATCCTGTGCAGATCAACAAATTGGCTCCATGATAGCTTTCACCGTTGCAGGAAACCTCAATGCCGCCTGTACCTCTTCCGCAAATCCGGGCCTCGCCTTTAACCACGGTAACTTGGTTTGCCTTCATCTTGCCTTCCACACCCAGTACCAACTTGCGGACTACTTTATTTTTCCGGCTGACGATTTTACCGTAATCGAAACGAACATGTTCCGCCATTACTCCATATTTATCGCCATGCAACGCATTTTCGTAAGTTTTAGCACTGTAAAGCATGGTTTTTGTAGGAATGCAACCTTCATTCAAACAAACACCCCCCATCGCTTTCTTTTCGAACAAAAGCACCTTAAGACCTTTATGTCCTGCGCGTTCGGCAGCCACATAGCCTGCAGGTCCTCCTCCTATTATCAATAAATCGAACATAGCATTTTATTTTATTTAATTACATTTACGATTTTACTGTTTTCTTCAAAAAATATCCAATTCGAGGGTTTCTATTTCCACTGCGATTTGTTTCAGAAAACGGGTAGCCTCTCCACCATCCAGTGCCCGATGATCGTAAGTCAGGCTCAATCCGATATAAGGAACAAAAGCATATACACCGTCGCCCAAATCTTTCGGCCGGGGAACGATTGTATTTACGCCCAATATAGCTGTTTGGGGCAAATTGATAACGGGAGTAAACATTTCCACTCCGTAATTACCCAAATTGGACACCGTAAATGTACCGGCTTCAGCAGACAGTAGTTCGGGATTGATACTCCCTTTGCGGCATGCTGCAGCAACCTCTTTCAATTGATTTGTCAAACCTTCGATGGATAAATCGTCGGCGTTGCGAACTACAGGTACCATCAATCCCCTGTCGGTATCCACCGCAAGAGCCAAATGTACCTTTTTGAAATAGCGGATCGTGTCGCCAAGAAAATGCGTATTGACATTCGGAAATTTTTTCAGTGCTTTGATCACGGCAAAACACACCATATCGTTCAATGTAATGTTGGTGGTAAGCGTTCCGGTTTCCATCGCTGCTTTCACATGTTTGCGAAGTTCGAGAATCCTACGCGCATCGGCACCAAGATGGTGCGTGAGCTGTGCCGAATTCTGCAACGAAGCATGCATGGAACGAGCGATAATTTTCCGTACATTGGATATTTTTCTGTCTTCAAAATCGATTACATAAACCGGATTCGCAGATGCAGCAAGATCCAATGCACGTACTGTACCTGCCAATCCCGTCCCGGCTTTTTGGGGTTGCAAACCTTCTTCCGAAGCGATCTTTTTTGCCAGCGGTGTCATTTTTGGACAGTTCTTCAACGCAGCTTTTACGTCCTTTTCGATAATTCGCCCCTTCGGTCCCGAACCACTAAGAGCCAAAACATTTACAGCCTCTTTTTCTGCCAACCTTTTAGCTCGAGGAGAAATAAACGCTGACGCCGGCATAATTCGAGCATCAGTAACGCTGATTTCCGTTTTTTGTGTCTGAGCATTGACCTCAACATGCTTAATCTCCAACGAAGGCGAAGAAGATTTTTTTTCTTCCCGATCACCTTCTGCCTGCCGACTTTCACCCAATAAAGCCGAATAATCTTCTCCCGGTTGTCCGATCACCATCATGTTTTCCAACACAGGAACCTCGTCCCCCTCGTTATGGAAACATTCCAACACAACGCCATCCACAGGAGATTCCTCCTCAAAAGATGCTTTATCTGTTTCATAAGAAAACAGGATATCTCCTTTTTTCACGGCATCCCCTTTTTTCTTTTTTATTTCGGTAACAATGCAACTTTCCACCGATTGCCCCTGTTTGGGCATAATTACCACAAATGCCATAACTTTACAATTTGAATATGAATGTTATGTGCAAGTATACTTATTTTATGCCTTTTTAAAAATGCAATATTTGATTTTTATACTGCAATATTTGATTTTTTTTCAAAACATCTCTTTCAAAAAGTCAAACAATATTGTTTTTAATTCATTTTTTCTTCATCTTATTTTTCACAAATTTTTTATTTTTGAGACTCACCCAAAAGTCTTTCAAAGTTAGTTTATTTTTTATTTTCATAAAAAAGTGTAAAAATGCTTGAAAAATGCTTTGATATTTGCATATATTATTATATTTCAAGATTCTATCAAAATAAAAATTACATTGAAAATAATAGAAAGTCAGAAATCTAAAGTCAATTAGATTTATTTAATGATTATCCGCAAGAAGACCTATTATAAATTCTTGATCTGAAATCGGAGTTGTAGCTTACAGCAGCAACAAGCAACCTATCGAAGATGGCATCACCAAAATAGCGTCGGTTGAATTTATAACAGAACTCATTGAGATAGTATTGTAAATATTCCTTAGAAAGCTGATGATGTACGTCCAATAGCAACCGTTTAACATT
>Ga0209409_1002665_pt1 | contig 12870 bp, 14 predicted proteins | sample AD_JPNMR1_MetaG_FD_184424 | JGI IMG/M metagenome (GOLD analysis project Ga0209409, IMG submission 184424) | Active sludge microbial communities of municipal wastewater-treating anaerobic digesters from Japan - AD_JPNMR1_MetaG (SPAdes) (version 2) | ecosystem: Engineered > Bioreactor > Anaerobic...
TATGGACTTGTTTCCGCGGAGGGATATTTTCATGTTTTTCACTCAATTTGATTTAGTCATCGTCTTTGTTTTTTCGACTGAAAAAGTCTTCATGAGACTCATAAATGTTGTCACGCGAAATGCTATTCTTGAATCCGCATTCTGTGCATTTCCATGTGTATTTATGGTCATTAAAACCTGATTGACCGTTAAGATAAGCACCACACCTATCACACCACCAATCTATTCCTGCAAATCTCTCGCCCATTGTGCTCTCCCTCCTTTCAAATATTTAGACATAGCTTTCATCCACAGTGTCAATCGTATGGATGATTTCGTAGTATGTTTTGCCTTGATATTCATATGCCGTATAGGGATAACCTTGTTGGGTTGTTTTTTGAACAGGCGTAAATAGCGAAACGACATCTGATTTACTATATTTGCTAGTTGGGAAGAAATAATAGTCATATGTACCATCTCCTAAATTATCTTCCCAACCGATGTTCTTTGCACTTATAACATGACATTCAATATTCATCGTAAAACTCCTTTATTGGGATTCATTCGCCAAACTTTGCCTTCATCCAGCGCAAATTAAATTCATCTAAGGCATCTTCATAATCATCATAATGTTGTGTAGAGCCATCGCCAATTACACAAAAAGCTTCTCTATCGCCTCTACAACCAATTTTCAAAAGGCAAACATTGCCTTCTTTTCTAACGATTTCTGTTTCTCCAAATTTCATATAGTACCCCCTTCCTAATAATTGACTTCAAAGTTTTTCTTCGTAATATCCACCCATTTGCTCAAAAATTAACTTTTGTTCAGTAGACATAAGTTAGTTTCACTGTTTGTTCTACTAAATACTTTTTTCTTCTGGTGTAATGCTCATGACATAACTCCTTTCTGGCTTAAATGCCTTTACAAACTCTTGTTTACTGCTGCTTATTTTATTCAAACATCCAACCTGACCACACAACCTCAAAAACTTCCGAAAAAACATCTAACCTGACCACTCGCGACCCCTGACATCTAAATCGTACACTCACTGAGCACTGACATCTAACCTGACCACTTGACTATCAAATACTGCCATTATGGACTTGTTTCCGCGAAGCGATTTTTTCATGTTTTTCGCTCAATGGGTTTCACACCCATGTGTGCTAAAAGCATTGATATATAAGGGTTTTCAGCCCAATCAATTTTTTGTGCGTGACATCAATACCACCGTCTCAACATGTGATACTTAGGCTATTTTGGGATCAAATCCAAAAACGATGAAATTCGTTGATTTTTCAGGCTTTTTCTCATTACTGGAAGAATGATGACATATAATCTATTGTCTCGCATAAGTAGGCTATTTGCTATTTTAGCACGTAGCAAACTAGAATTTATCAGGATTTCGGTTGCAACTTTACAATCACAATTTCAGGACGATTATTCAGCCTAACCGGAATGATACTGTTTCCAATTCCTCTGCTAACTACCATAGTCGTACCTCTTTCACCAAAAACTCCAGCATCATATTCTGGGAACAGGCCTTGATTTGGGGCCACTATACCTCCAATAAACGGCATCCTGAACTGTCCTCCATGTGCATGCCCGCTGAGTACTAAATCCACATTCGTTGAAACATAGGAATGAAATGTCTCAGGTCGATGCGATAAAAGAAGTTTAAATCCATCTTGTAGTTTGAGGTTTTTAAGTTTGGAATCCAACATACTATCTTGCACCACGGCATCCCTGTCAGCAAAATCCGGGTCATCCAGTCCTATGAGTTGGATGCTCTCTCCATCCTTATATATCGGCATCACCTCATCATGAAGGATTCTGACCCCCACATCTATCATTTTTTTCTCTAATTGTTGATAGTCTTCACCAATCCATGCTTCGTGATTACCAGTTACATAATAACATGGAGCAATTTGGACAGCCTGCTGCATAAACTGTACTGCGATATCAATATCGGTTCGATTTGAATCAATCAAATCTCCGGTGATTGCAATCATGTCCGGTTTTTCCTCATGCAAGATTTCAATGATTCTCGCATTATTTTCTCCAAACTTTGCATTATGTAAATCAGATATCTGTGCGATTTTATATCCTTCAAACGAGCTCGGTAAATTTTTAAAAGCAATCTCGTAATGTGTTGTGCCTATCGTTAGGTTTCCCCAGACCATCCAACCGACGAATAATGCCAAAAGAGCGAGAATTATCACTATTATTATTTGTTTTCTCTTAAATCTTGACTTCATAATTTTCCACCAGCTTATGATTTCTTCTTTGAACTGTATTTCTTACTACTACGATGCGTACCATCACCATCCTCAACAACGTTACTTCTTTTGAGTCTTTCTTCCTGTACCGCCCTGAACTCGCTCTCCGTAATGATCGGCGGATGACATTCTTTCATTTGGAACTCATATTGCTGTGTAGCAGAATCCAAAAGAGTTACCGTGCCTGTGTACTTCTCATTTTCAAGAATCTTCTCTACAGAACGCTTGCTCCACGTTTCTTTACCGGTAGGGGAAGGAATACCTGCGTCTGATAGTTTCTTTATGATACCAAGCACGCTGGCGCCATCCAGATACCATCTGAAAATGTCCCGCACAACCTTAGCCTGTTCATTGTCAATTACAAGGTCCCCATCCTTATTCTTAGAGTAGCCATACAACTTTCTTTTGTAGAGTCCAGAAGTTCCGTTTGCTGCTCTCATAGCAAGTCCCATGCGGATATTTTCGCTTCGGCTCTCATTTTCAGCCTGGGCAAAGGATTCCATCACCGAAATCATAAGATTGCTGTCAATTTCATCGGTATCCAGGTTTTCTTCTTCAAATATTATTCTGACACCGGCTGCCTTCAACCGATTGATTGCTGATAAGGTTTCAACCGTATCTCTGCCAAATCTGCTAATACTTTTTGTGAGGACAACGGAGATATTGTGAGCTTCACATTCTCGAAGCAGTCGTTCAAATTCCCGACGAGGTATTTCTCCCTTCGCTGAAGCGATATCTATAAAAACATCTGCCAGTCTCCACTGACTAACATTCGCAACCGCTCTTGTCAAAGCGGAAATCTGTGCTGCAAGGCTATAAAGCTGTTCTCTTTCGTTTGTACTGACCCTGCAGTAAATTCCGACTTTCTTTTCTAAACGGTCATTCTTTACCGGGATATACCAGATTTTTGAATCCACAAGCTCACCTCCTGTTTTAATATAGCCTAATTATATCACGTTTTATCGCCAATGATAAGTAGGCAATTATTGCTCTTTAAATGCGTGAAATCACAACATATTGTGTCCGCGCAATCTCTTTCAGCTACATATTGCGCGTTATCAATACAACCGTCTCAACATGGGCTGAGAGTATAGAATGAATGGCATTTGACGTTGCCTGTTCTCGGAAACATATCCACTGCGTTTTTGGCACTATCGGTAGTCGGGAACATATCGACTATATAATTATAACGCCAACTACTAGATTTGTAATTGGCGTTATAATAATTTTTCTCCTCTTATCTCTATCCTTGTGTTTCTTAATTTTTCTGAGGGATTCTTGATACCCTTCCGTATCTTCTACTTTATAATTCCTGCATTAATTTGAGATAATTTTCTACTCCATTATATTTTTCATCAAAAAAATCCTTTAACCTTTTAACCGAAGATATATAACTTGCGGCATATCCTTTTGGGTCTTTTACTCCTTTTCCTGTAAAGCCACCATTTAAAGCTACTTCATAAAAACATTGATAACACTTTTTAATATTTTCTTCACTTTTAAAACTGTCCCAAAAATCTATCCCAATATAGTGATTATAATGGGTAAATGCCCAAGAACAATCTTCTCTTATTCTATCTTCCTTACGTCCCTTGGATTTTAAATATAAATAAAAATGATACTTCAAATCTGCGATAATATCGCGATTCATTCGGGTTGGTAGTTTATCTGGTTTTTCATCATTTTTAGCAGAATTAATTTCATTAAAGGGTAATGCTTTTTCATCTTCCCTTAGTGCCCATAATACTTTATCTATATCTCTTGGCCTCCAGCTATTCTTTCTAAACAGTTTATTTAATTCTGTAGCTTTTTGTGTCATTAATTCTATTAGAAAGATGCCATCGTTAATAGTTGGTGCAGACTGGTTGATATTCAATATTCTTTTGTGTTCTTGCAAGCCATCTATTTGTAGAAGCGACTTAATAACAAATTGATCTATCGTACCATAATAATCAGGAAATAAAACTGCAAGTAATCCCGAACCAGCTATCACCCGCATACAATGTATTTCCGTTACAATCTCAAGGCCTTGTCTGATATTCGTAACGTCAAAAGAAAAGAGCTTGTTTTTTATTTCTTCTAGTAAGCAAAGTCTTTTTCCCTCAACATAATAAGTATAAAATTTTTTTTGAAAACTTTTACAGTCTCTTGGATTGAATTTCCATCTAAAATAATCTTTAGTTATAAATGAATAAAATCCGTCCAAAGATAAAGCTTTAATATCATCAGCCTTAATCTTATCAATTTTGTACTCAACATCAAGTTGAGATTTATTATCTTCTTTAACCCTGTTCCAATATTCATCAAGAGCCTTATTCCATATAATTTCGTCTTTTGAATACCATACTTCATTTATTTTGATTTTACTTCTATACAAGAAACACACCTCCCTTAAATACAACTTTAATATTTCATAACTTATTTTATTAACATCCAATCTGACCACACAACCTCAAAAAATCCGATAGACATCTAACCTGACCACTTGACCATCAAATAGGGCTCTTATGGACTTGTTCCCACGAAGCGAAAAAATCTAATTTTCGTTCAATAGGTTCGATGCCCATATTTGTGAAAAGCCTTGATATATAAGATACTTTTTCACACACTCACTCTTTTGCCTTTGACATCAATGTCACACACTCAACATGGCCCGTGCGGGGGAACATATCGAACGGGGTGGCTTCCTGCGGGAGATAGCCGTGTTCGGCGAAAAGCTTGACGTCTCTTGCGAGCGTGGCGGGGTTGCAGGAGATATAGACCACTCTTTTCGGCTCGGCGGCTGCGATATCGCCTATTAATTCTTTCGCAAGCCCTTTTCTGGGCGGGTCCACGACGACCACGGCCGGTTTTCCGAAACGCTTTTCGCATTCTTTGATGCCGTTGACGGCGTCGCCGCAGAGAAAAAGCGTGTTGGACGCTTTTCTGCCGTTTGCGGCGGCGTTTTGCTTTGCGTTTTCGACCGCTTCACTTACAATTTCAACACCGCAGAGCGGGTTGTTCTCTTTGGCGATGCAAAGCCCGATGGTGCCTGTGCCGCAGTAAAGGTCAAGCAGCACCTCGCCCTCTGACAGCGAAGCGTAATCCGCCGCTTTTTCGTACAGTTTTTCCGCCGCGTCGCTGTTTACCTGAAAAAAGGACGACGGCGAGAGGGAAAAGCGTTTGCCGCACAACGTCTCGGCGATAAAGGGTTCGCCGGCAATCAAAACGTTCTTCTCGCCGAGGATGACGTTGCTCTTCTTTTGATTGATGTTGATAAAAAAGCTCTTGACCTGCGAGAACCGCGCGCGTATCCTTTCCGCGATTTCCGCCTGAAAAGGCAGGGTATCCGCGTTGATAACAACGCAGACGCACACCTCGCCCGCCCTTGTTTTTCGAATATAAATATGCCGAATCAGCCCGTTCCCGCTGATCTCGTCATAAGCGGAAAAGCCTTTTTCATCGAATATTCCGCATAGTTCTTCCGCTATTTCGCAGAAAACATCGTCCTGCAGAAGGCAGTCTTTGTGCGGCACGACCCGGTGCGAGCGGCGCGCGTAATAGCCGAATACAAACGTATCGTCCTTAGAAACCGGGTACTGCACCTTATTGCGGTATCTTTCCTGATTGACCGAAATAAGCGGATTGACTTTGACGTCCATGCCGGCGATATGCTTGAAAGCATTGCGGACCATATCCGCTTTGAGCTGTTTTTCTCTCTCGTAGGCGATATGCCCGTACGAACAGCCGCCGCATTTGTTGTAGACCGGGCAGGCGGGCGCGACGCGGTCGGGCGACGGCTCGATGATTTTCTCAAGCCGCGCGACGAGATAGCCGGAGCATACCTTGATTACTTTGACCTCGCAGACATCCCCCGGCGCGGTCAGGGGAACAAAAACCACCCTGCCCGTTTCGGTTCTGCCGACGCCGTTTCCGTCCGGATTGAGGTCGGTTATTTTTATTGTAAAAACCTCATTTCTTTCTTCCATTTCGTTTCCTTTTTTGGTAAGATATAAAAAATTGATGATGGAGGATTGATTTTTTGAATAAAAGACTGCTCGCTTTTCTGCTCGTCTTTATCCTGATTTTCTCCTTTGCGGCATCCTGTGACTTCGCCCCGACCGTCGATGTTGGCTCGCAGGCGTCTTCCGCCGCGGAAAGCAGAACCGCCTCGTCCGCCGCTTCTTCGGCGATATCCTCTCAGGCAGGCGCGCATGTCAGTTCGGAGGAAAGCGCAAGTGAAAACGAAAGCAGGCTGCTCGTCGTCAGCTTCATCGACGTCGGGCAGGGCGACGGAATTCTGATACGAACGCCGGACGACAAGTTTATTTTGGTCGATTGCGGACCCGCCGAGGCGGAAAAGAGTTTTATCGCTTTTTTAAAAAGTCAGAACGTCCGCGAGTTTGAGTATGTCTTTTTCACCCATCCGCACGCCGACCATATCGGAAACGCCGTCAAAGTGCTTCAGGAATTTAAAGTAAAAAACGTATATATGCCCGACGCGGCGACGACCACCAAAACCTTTACCAATCTGCTTAACGAGCTGGATAAGCAAAAGGATATCAAAATCACGCAGGCTAAGGCCGGACAGAAAATCACCGTCGGCGAGGTAAACATCGACATTCTCTCGCCGTCGAAAGACAAGTACGGCGACCTGAACGAATACAGCATCGTTTTTAAGCTGACGTATAAAGAGAATTCCATCCTGTTTACCGGCGACGCTTACATAAAAAACGAAAAAGAAATGATTGCCGCCAGCTACGACCTGAAAGCCGATATATTAAAGGTCGGGCATCATGGTTCTGATAGCTCGACCTCAACTGAATTTTTAAATGCTGTTCAACCAAAGTACGCCGTCATCTCCTGCGGGCTGGACAACAGCTTCGGTCATCCGCACAAATCCACGCTGGAAAGAATCGCGAGCGCAGGCGCGAAAATATACCGCACCGACAACGACGGAACCATCACCCTTTACGCGAACGGCGTAGAAATTGTCATTAAAAGCGAGAAATAACCGGCTACTTCCGTCTTAGCATCCCGTACGGAACCTTGCGCGTGTACCGGTCGATTACCGGCGTCATCAGGTTCATAATCAGAACCGCGACATACGCACCGTCGATGCTCTTATACGCGTAACGGATAAGCACCGTAAGGATTCCGCATCCGGCGCCGAATATTAGCTTGCCGATGTCCTGTTTGGGCGTGGTGGTAAAATCCCCGCACGCGAACACCGCCAGGAGAACGACGCCGCCGGACATCAATTCGGTCAGCGTAAAGTAAATGGTCTCGCTGTCGGCGCCGGGGAAGAAGAAGGTCAGCAAAAACACCACGGCTAAATAGGCAAGACCGCAGCGCGGGTTTATAATCCTCCGGTAAGCGAGATAGCCGCCGCCGAGAAGAATAAAAAGCACCGCGATTTCCCCGATATTGCCCGCGGAGTTGCCAAAGAACAGGTCCGCGTAGCCTTCCTCATAGACATGGTCCATTTTCTGAAGCATCTGGAAGGGGGAAAACACCCGGTAGGCTTCCACCAGTCTGCCGTCCAAAACCGGCGCGAACGCGTTGAAATACGCGTAGGGCTGCGTAAATACGGAGGTCGCCGACGGGAACAGCAGCTTGACAGTTAAAGCTGAGAACACCGCCGGATTGACAATATTTTTTCCGGTTCCGCCGAACGCCTGCTTGACGCCCACGGCGAACAGCGCCGCGACGACGGTCAGGTAAAGCGGTATCGCGACCGGAAGCATAAACGCGGCAAGCAGACCTGTCACGACGATCGACAGGTCTGTTGCTTCGTTCAGCGCTTTTAGAAAATCGAATTTATTTCGTATCAGCCTTGCGAGATATTCAAACAGCACGCAGAAAACAACCGTTAGGCAGGCAATCGTTATCGCTCTCGCGCCGAACACAAAAACACTCCAGACAAGCGCCGGAGCGAGGGCGATTAGAACATCGACCATAATGGCTCTGTATGTTTTCTCGGTGTGTATGAATGGAGCGTTATGCATATGAAAAACGCCTTTCCGTGACGCCGATGCCACAATCTTCTAAATTACTTTGGTTTAAAACGGAATAAATACGTCGTCGTCCAAATCGTTTACTCGCTTACGAAGGAGTTTTCGTTTGCTGTGCCGAACGATTTCCTCCGTAGGCTTCCGCTTTCTTTTCACGCCGCGAATGATCGCAAGCAGCGGAACGCCGGCAGGGCAAATATAGTCGCAGCAGCCGCACTCAATGCAGGCGCTGATGCCGTAATACGCGTCCCGCTCGCCGGGGTCTCTGCCCTTTTCGCTGCTGACCGCGTATTCCAGCGGCGGCAGGTGCATTGGGCATACCGAAATGCAGCGCCCGCAGCGGACACAGTTCCCCTCTTTTTTCTTTGTTTCGCGCATAAACAGGAACTGGCCGGTATATTGCGTCACAATCGTGTCGATGCCGGCAAGCAGTTCCCCGTTGAACAGGCTGCCGCTGACGATATAGCCGCAGTCGCCGGACAGGTCGCCGCATTCGTAAATTAAATCCTTCAGCGGCGTGCCGATCGGCACGCTCAGGTTCGAAGGCGCGGAAATGCACTCCCCGCTGACCGTAACCGCCTTCTGAATCTGCGGTATGCCGGTGAGAAAAGAATCGTAAATCTGTATGACCGCTTCCGCGCCAAAAAAAATATAGCCTAAATCCAGCGAATCCCCGCCGTAGGGAACTTCCAGCCCGTACACGGCGCTCATAATGGTTTTTTCGTTGACCGGATACTTGTTCTCGATAAACGCGGTGACAAACATGCTCGGGTCGTTTACATATTGGTAAAGGTTCTCTATGTCTCGCTTTTTGCTCTGCTCGACGACAAGAATGCACTTCTTGACCGACAAGGCGTGCATGAGGATTTTCGCTCCGCCCACAAGCTCTTTCGGCTTTTCGATCAACAGCCTGTGAAGCACCGAAGCATAGCTGTCCGCTTCGCAAAGGTTTATGATGATGCGCTTGAGCCCTTCCGGCCTCGCGTACAGCTTTTTATACACGTAGGCGCCGTCAAAGCCGTCCACAATCGCAAACTCTCTCAAAAGTTTGCAGATTTCCTCGAAAGAAAGCTTTTTCAGCGGCTTCTCGACGCCTTTCAGTCCGGGATACAGCGTGTCTTTTTTGTCGTTTTTTACCGCGATATAATGCCGGTCCTGGTCGCGCCTGACTTCCCTGACGACGCCTGAAACGCTTGAAAACTTGAGCTCGTTTCCGCTGAATGCGACAGCTTGTCCTTTGTCAACCGAGTCGCCCGCCTCAACGATGACCTGCGCGTCTTCTTCGAGCGGTATATAAATGATGTCCGGAATCACCGTGCGGATCGGACTTTTGCTGATTTTGTTGTTTTCGGGTTTGATACCGCCAAAGAAAGTCAGTGGCACGAAAGAGACCTCCCAAGTGTTACTGCCGGATTGCGATTTGCGGCTTTATAATATTTTTCCTAAAACAATGATACGCCTAATCTCATTTTTCCATGCAGTATCGGCTTTATTATAACATATAATATAGTTTTTTCAAGTGAAATTTTGAGTTGAAAAAATGGTCGATTTATTGTATGATAAAGTGAAAGGACGGTCATGCGTTGGAACTAAGTGATAATTTCGAGAGAAAAGTATTTATACTTTTTCTATTGAGCAATTTAAACGAGCCGCTTGAGTTTTCGACGATCAACGATATCGTAGTTCAGGACGGCTTTGTCAATTATTTTGACTTCGCAATCTGTTTTTCCGAACTGCTTGAGGCCGGCATGATTACGGAAATCAACGGCGCAAAGCCGCTATACCAGATATCGGAGGCGGGAAAGGCTTCGTTGGAAAGCTACGAGGACACCCTGTACGCTTCCGTACGGGAGAAGGCATTGCGGTCCGCGCTTCGGCTGCTGGCGTTTAACCGCAGCGGCAACAAAATCAGCAGTTCGATTACGGAATGCAATGGCGGATATATTCTGAAATGCACGATAGCGGACAAGAACAAGGTGCTCTTTAACACCGAGGTTTTCCTAACCGAAAAACGCTACGCTGAAAAGCTGAAAATGAACTTTGACGAAAAAGCGGAAATCATTTTCAAAGGCACGCTTGCTTTGCTGTCGGGGGATGTGAATTTTATATTTGAAGACTAAAGAAAAAGCGGAACTGGTCGTAAAACTGCTGGAGGAGAAGTATCCGGAAGCCGTCTGCGGGCTGGAGACCGAAAGAGACCCGTTCAAAACGCTGGTGATGGCTGTGCTTTCCGCGCAGACAACCGATAAAATCGTCAATAAAGTATCCAAAACGCTGTTTCAACGCTTTCCGACGCCGGAATCCATCGCGTACAGCCAGCCCGGCGAGCTGGAAGCGGAAATCCGCACCATCGGGCTTTACAACAGCAAGGCGAAAAATCTGCGGGCCGCCTGCAAGCGGCTGGTCGAGGTTTACGGCGGAACGCTTCCTTCGGATATGAAAGACCTGCTTTCTCTGCCCGGCGTGGGCAGAAAGGTCGCCAACCTCATTCGCGGCGACGTGTTCGGGCTCGGCGGGATTGTGGCGGACACGCACTGCATTCGGATATGCGCAAAGCTGGGGTTCGTCCGCAAAAGCAACCCGCTTGTCGTTGAAAAGACCATGGACGCGCTGATTCCAAGAGAAAAGCAGAGCGACTTTTGCCATCGTCTGGTTCTGTTTGGCAGGGAAATCTGCAGCGCGAAAAAACCGAAATGCGACGTTTGTTTCCTTTGCGCGCTGTGCGATTATCGAAACGCTTTGGTCAGGAAAAATAAAAAAGCTGGTATATAAAATGATAAAAAGAAAAACCGGGCTGTCGCAGGGCGCGGCAATCGGACCTGAGGAGTTTCAGGCTTTTCGCGACGCGGGCATAGACTGTCTTGAAATCTCGCCGAGTGAGAAGCAGTATGATTCTATAGACATCGGCAGGCTAAAAGCGCTGTCCGACGCGTACGGCGTCGAACTGCGCAGTTTTCATTTGCGGTTCTGCGATTTCGCGCGGTACGATATCTCCGGCAAAGACGAAGACGCCCGCCGGTTCGCGGTGGCGTATCATAAAAAGTTTATTTCCGACTGCGCGGCTGCCGGAATCAAAATCTTCGTCGTCCACGCGAGCGGCGAGCCGATTGAAAACGCCGACCGCGCGGCCCGCATCGATCGCGCGAAAGCCTCGCTTTGCGAACTGGCGGAATACGCCGACCGCTTCGGCGCCGTCGTCGCCGTCGAGAATCTGCCGAGAACCTGCCTGGGCAATACCGGCAAAGAACTGATGGATTTGATCTCCTGCGACGACAGGTTAAGAATATACTTTGACACAAACCACCTTCTGTCAGAAGACCACGAAACCTTCCTGCGCGCGGTTGCGCCAAAGCTGATCACCACGCATTTCTCCGACTACGACTTTATCAACGAGCGCCATTGGCTGCCCGGCGAAGGCGATATCGACTGGAAAGCGCTGATGGATTTGCTCGACGAAACAGGATACGCCGGCGCCGTGGTGTATGAAGTGCCGCTGGCGGCGGCGATGAACACGCTGGCACGTCATCGCGATTTAACGCCGGCGGACATCAAGCGCAATCACATCGAACTGGAAAGCCGCGCCAGCCTGACCGTCATCGGCAGGCGGTACGACAATCTTGGATTTTGATTTTTAAATTCTGAAAGGAGTAAAATGGCAGCTACCATTATTACCGCCGGAAAAGAACATATTGAAGCGGTTCAAAGCATCACGCATACGACCATTCAAAAAAACTATCCGTACTACTACCCGAAAGACGTAGTAGATTTCTTTCTGGAAAGTCATGACATCTATAGTCTGACAAACAGCATATGGCAGCGAAAGGTTTACCTTCTTGAAGACGACGGCGTTTTCGTGGGCACCGGGAGCATAAACGGATACGAAATATGCCGGCTGTTTGTGCTTCCCGAGCATCAAGGCAAAGGCTACGGCAGCATGCTGATGGATTTTCTGGAAAAAAAGGTTTTTTTGAACTTTCCGGTAATCACGCTGTTCCTGCATACGATTTTTTTACAAACGCGGTTACAGACCTGCCGGATCCTGCAAATACAAAACAGAAAGCGGAGACATTCTCTGTTACCATCTCATGATACTGAACAGAAAAACGGACTAAGTTCATCTTAGTCCGTTTTTTTTATAAGCGAAAAACAGATTCACCTGAAACGTATTATTCATAAATCAGATTCGGCTGGATTTTTAATAGCTCGGGCAGAACCTTTTCGATATCCTGCTGCGTCAGGGCCGTTTCCTGCAGGCGTTCTTCGTCCTGCTCAAGGTACTTCTCCGGCATACGGAAGTAGTTCAGCCGCCAGCGCGGCATTTCGGCCAGCGAAGAAAGAATACATATCAAATCCTCGTATGTTAATCCGGGGTACAGCGTCGTGCGCACTTCAAAGGGAACGCCCGCCTGCTGCAACACCTCGATGGTTTCGGCCGCCTTGAGAAAGCCTTCCTTTCCGCAGACGGATAAGTACTCGATAAACGAAGCCTTGATGTCCACCGCCGAATAATCGATCAGCTTATTCTCCGCAAGCTGTTTTACGACGTCGGGACGCTGCCCGTTGGTGTCCAGCTTGACTTTATAGCCCAGTTTTTTCACTTCGGCGATAAAGTCGCCCAAAT
>Ga0209409_1002666_pt1 | contig 12870 bp, 13 predicted proteins | sample AD_JPNMR1_MetaG_FD_184424 | JGI IMG/M metagenome (GOLD analysis project Ga0209409, IMG submission 184424) | Active sludge microbial communities of municipal wastewater-treating anaerobic digesters from Japan - AD_JPNMR1_MetaG (SPAdes) (version 2) | ecosystem: Engineered > Bioreactor > Anaerobic...
TCTTCCTCTTCCTTTTCCTTTTCTCCCTCGTCCTCTTCTTCATCCTCTTCCTTTTCTTCCTCGTCTTCTTCCTTCTCTTCCTCGTATTCCTTTTCTACCTCGTCCTCTTCTTCCTTTTCCTTTTCTTCCTCGTCTTCTTCTTTCTCTTCCTCTTCCTCGTCTTCTGTGTCTATAAATACCTCAATTTCCCCAATACTGTCGGTTTCATCTTCCGTCTCTTCCTCTTCTTTCTTAATACGAGAAAAATCAATACGCTTATCCTCAACAGACTTTGTTATAATATCTGTAATAGTATCAAGTGTTTCCTCTATTGCCGAAGCCATCTCTTCAAATTTTGATAAAAAGTCCTCTATAATCTTCTGCATACTTGTATCGAGTACAGCCTCTCTTCTTTGTAGGGACGCATAGGCAGGAGCGGTAAGTCTCCTTTCATACCTTTCTTCTACTTCCTCTTCTTCCTCTTCCTCAAATTCTACCCCTTTAATTTCAGCATACTCTAATATCTCTATATTATAATCAGCTATAAGATCTTTCCATATTTCAAAATAAACATCCAAAGCTCTAATTACGTAGTTTATATACCTCCCGAATACCAACAGATCTCTCAAATAAGGTGAAGCATATTTTGAAAAATGTTTATAGGAACTAAGCTTTCTAACTTCGACATAATTTAAAACACTCTTTGCTATATCTGCAAGACAATCGATTAATCTTTCTACCTCTTTTGAGGAAGAAGAACTAATTATAGATCCAGTCTCAAACCCAATTAACACTTCCTTACAACTTTCAATAATCTCCCTACCAATCTTACCCTTCCCTAAAGCTACTTCCTCCAGGGCTTCTCTAATTAAGGCTCTAAACTTACGTGCCTGCCTAGAGTTTCCGGCGGAAGAAGCTAACTTCTCAGCAATAGCGTAAACTATATTATAAATACCAGACTTAGGTATTCCCCCACCATAACTATATACAGATACTTGTAGTTTTCTTTTACCCCCTTTGGGATGGATAACATAAATCTTGTCATCAATTAGTTCAACCTCTTCAGCCAAATTGTAAAGACTATTTATAGCTTTATCAAGTTCTATTTTTACCTTTTTAGTCAAAGCTTCCATTTCCTCTTTTGTTTCTCTAGCTTCGGGGTTTGTCGCATAAAACTTTTCGGTAAGTTTTTCCATACGATTGGTTAAATCTGCAATCCTTTCTTGTATTTCATCCTTTTCTTTAATAAAATTATATATAGCATTAAAGTACTCTTTCGCCTCACCCTCAACTGTGATTTCTTTTATAGTTTCTCCAAGAGGAACAACTGGCTTAGTTAAACGGGGTCTTTCCTCTGTTCTATCCAGAAATTCCTTTTTACTTTCAGGAGATACAATTTTTTTCTTGATATCATCAACATCGGCTATTTTGCGGATTATCCTATCCGCATTCTTTTTTTCTCTCAGAAAGTCTTCAAATCTACTCATTTTTACACCTCCCTAGTGCCATACTTTCTACGTTTTATATATGCACACATTTTCTTAGCCCGTTCAAGAGATAAGTTCTTTTCACTCATAAAATACCTAACACACCCACAGAACTTGGACTTTTTTTCTGGAGCATCTGGACAAGTCATTTCTTTAAATGACCCCTTTTCTGTTTGATACTTTTTGTTCTTTGGTTTAGCGGCTGTTTTTTCTAAATCAGCAAAATTTGTTAAAATATCAGCTGCTTTTGAAAATGAATTAGTTGCATTAATAAAATAATCATATACCTTGTTAGAAAGGTCTTCTATAAGATTTTTGTAATAATTAACCTTAGTAGAAGCAATTTTTGTAGAACCTATACTTTGATCTTCCAAGATAGAAGACGCAAGGTCAACTAAATCAAGCACTAGAAGTAGACCCTCTCTACCTACAGAAGAAGCTGCTTTTGATAAGAAATCAGCTGCTTTTTCTATAGAATAAATTCTCTCTTCATATTCCCCTAATTCTTCTGATTCCTCTACCTCTTCTGCTTCATACAAATCTCCGTACATTTCTCCCAACTCCTCTATTCTTTCAATAAAAGAAAAGTATCTTTCTTTCGCAACTTCTCTAGCCTCTTCGTATTCATCCTCTGTATAAAAATCAATTATTTCTAGACCAGAAAAATCACAAAAGGCTACAATATTACCACGCATTCCTTTAATTTTCTTTATTTCTTCATCCGTAAATCCGAAATCTTCATCTTTAGCAAGATAAACTATTTCAGCATCAATTATTATATACTTAACTGGATGTAAATCATCTGAGATAGAGTAGAGGTCTTCATAACACTCTGAGCTTTCATCTTCTTCAGCACACAAATCTTCTATCCTTCTCCATTCGGAATCAGAAATAAATTCTAAATAGATGTCGGACTCTTCCTCAGGTTCAATATTTTCAGTTTCTAATATAACTTCAAGGAAATCTTCAAACTTTGTTTTAAATCCGCGTTTTACTCTAGAAAGTGAACTAAGCTTTTTAGAGTCTATTTTATACCCCCTTCTTTTAAGCTCTCTTATTAACGGAGCCCTATTTACTTCACTAACTTTCTTTTCCTTGAAAAATCTATCTAGCTTTTCCGTAATATTAGACCCCTTTTTAGGATTCTTAGCCCACTTAATAAAATTATCAGCATGGGTTGAGGGAGATACTTCTCCACTCTCTTTTTCTTTCTTAGCCACTTCGCCAGTTTTACCACCTTGCTTTAATAGATTTTCAAGGTGGGAAAATAATGCTTCGATATTACCCATAGTTACCTTTCCTCCTTTAATACATCTAACTTAAACCTATTTTTTTCACAAATTTTTTCAAACTCCTCCTTATAATACTTCCCCATTAATTCTAACACAGAGAATATTATTCTCCATTCACTGAGATTAGAATCTCTTAAGAGTTTAAATATAAACTCTAACTCTTCTAGAGTAAAATTTTCTTTATCCTCTAATATCTTCTTTGTTAGCGGATAAAGAATTGCAATTTCCATAGAAGTGGGAGTATGTTTATCCAATAAAGAAACTATTACATCTTTTACAGTAATAACAATTTCCTTTTCTTTATTTTCTTCATCTTTGGCTAAAACTACTAATACTCTGCCAAGTAAATCTCTTACTGGTTCTTTTAAAAATGACATATAAGCCTCCTTTTTTGGCTAAATATTTAGTGAACTACGAAATATGATTCATCCAAAAATTTAATTTATTTCTTAGAAACCCTCTATTAACCTTCTTTACAAAGAAATATATTTAGAATTTTCAACATAAGAGGGGTATAATAAACAATATATTTATTTTTCCACCCCCAATAAATGAATATCTATATCAATATCACCACTGTGACTGCTCCCACGACTAAAGTCGTGGGCTTCTAGGGCTTATGCCCAGGGTTTGCAGTCCCAAACCCAAAATATTTAGCGCCGCGTTGAGATCACGGTCTATTTCTAGGCCGCAACACGGGCACTTGAAAGTTCGTTCTGACAGCGGCATTTTCTGACGGTGCCCACAATTTGAGCACGTCTGACTGGTGTAGGCGGGATTGACAGCCACAAACCGGCGACCGGCCCACTCTGCCTTGTACGCCAGTAGTTGGAAGAATCCCGACCACGCCGCGTCAGAAATGCTTTTTGCAAGACAATGATTGTGAAGCATACGGTTTACATGAATATCCTCAACAGCAATAATGCCGAAGCGGTTGACAATCTTGCGGGAGTGTTGGTGAATGAAGTCCTGTCGTTTCCAGGCAATGCGTTCGTGTATCCGGGCAACAACCTTACGGCGTTTCTTTCGTTCAGGCGTCCCTTTTTCGGCTTTGGATAGTTTGCGTTGTGCTTTAGCCAAAGCCTTTTCTTCCTGGCGGAAAAACTTTGGGTTTTCTATCTGTTCACCGGTTGAAAGGGTGGCGAACGAGTGAAGGCCAACGTCAATACCGACAGCTTCATTATTCTCCGGCAAAGGGGTTGATTCCCTTTCGCAGGAGAACATGACGTACCATTTGCCAGTAGAAGAGCGTTTAATGGTGCAGGTTTTAATCTGGCCTTCAACCGGGCGGTGCAGGACAACCTTAACATTGCCTATTTTGGAAAGCCGAAGCATATTGCCGTCAAGTCTAAAGCCACTTTGCGGGAAGGTGAAACTGTCATAGCGACCTTTGCCGCGAAAACGGGGATAACCCGGTTTTTCACCAGCCTTAACCCTGCGGAAGAATGCTTTGAAGGCAAGGTCAACGCGGACAGCGACATTTTGCAGGACTTGAGAATGAACGTTGGCAAGAGAAGGACGTTGTTCTTTAAGTACAGGAAGCGAATTCTGTTGTTCATACAAGGACAAAGATTTTTGTTCTTGTTCCCATACATTCTTCCGTTCGGCAAGGAAATGGTTGAAAAGCCAGCGGCATTCCTCAAGCCATTGACTCATTATGCGGGTTTGCTTTTTAGTTGGATAAATACGGTACTTGAAAGTTTTACGCATAAAGTATTCACCCGCTTAAATTGTATCACACTTTTAGGAAGGAGGCAAGGCCGCCTTTCATCCCACCCTTAAAAGAGTGGGCTTTCTCGGCGGCGGCTCGGTAAGATTCAACAACTACTTTTACAGATTTAGCATAAGGAAAAGCATAATCACTAGAATCAAAAATAGCATCCTCTTCTAATAAAACTATATAGGAATAGATATTATAGTTTTTATAAAATACCTCTCCGTCTGGAGAAAAAAGAAACGTAACGTCTACACTAACATTAGACTTATTTTTCACATAAACAGAATACCTTGAGTATTTTTCAACTTCAAATACCTTCTCTATTTTTGCCACATTAACCTCCCCAAACCTTCTTCCAATTGCTTTGGTATTTTACATACAATTCTTTTACCTTAGTCCAAGTACCATTAGACTTCATATATATATCTTTTAAATTAGTCCAAAGATTTTCTACCTTTACATAAACTCGCTTAACAGCACTTACAACCTTGCCTAACCCTACAAAATAGCTATCACTTGAACAATTCCTTTTTAAAAAACCTATAAAATAGCTCATGTCAAAATTATCTCTCGAATATAAGCAGGAACTAATTCAGAATAGTGAGGACGATTAAAGCTACCTATAAATAAGCCACTATAGCTTACAGAAAAGTTAATTGTTATCTGTTGTTCAACCATATTCCTTATTTCGGGTAAAGTTTCAACAAAGATATGTTCTCTTGTAGAAAAGTCTGAAAGAATAAAACAAAATTTACTTGAAACACTTCTAGCCATAAAGGAAAGAGTATAAGAACCAGCGGGCAAATCAAGTACAAATTCATAACTACCTCCAACTATAATATAACTAACTGAATCAATAGTAATAGTAGTATCGGCAGCACGGGTATATAAACTATTAAAAATTGTTGCCAACATATCTCCAAAGTCAGTAATAGGTGGGAAAAGAAATCCGTCATAGTCAGCCATATCTAGTCCAACCTCACAAAACAACCATATCCATCACCAACGTAATGTTTCCAAGCAACTCCATTTATATAAACAGTATCCCCTGGAGATAAACCTAGAGATTTACTATAATTTCCAGTAGCCATAACTCCGTCCAATTGACCATGAACAAAATAAGGTGAATCTTGCTCTTGAACTATAGTCTCTAATATCATTATAGTACCCGCCGTAGTTTTGCAACCAACATATAAGTCATAGCCGCCACTAACTTTTCCCCAACCATACATTTTTATACTAGTGCTGCCTGTGTTGCTAACTAAGGATTTAAAAATTGGACGACTGGGGTGGCCACCATCAGCAAGATAACCCAATGGATTTATGGTGTAGGAAGAACTCTCACTATGTCCTATAAATAAAACATCTTTTAGTGAAGTATTAAATCTCTTCGGGTACCCTATATAATTCCCAAAACTCAAAGTTGTATTCATAAAAATGAATCTTTGATGATTAACGAGAAGTATATAGCCCTCTCCTTGATCTGTTGTTGTGTGCTTAACTATAACAGGCTTATTGGAAGAGTATCCAGTTAACATGGTACGCCCTGTATATGTTTTATTAGTAATATCCCAACCCTCAGCTATACCAATAACAGAATAATTATTATAATTATCATCAACACTAAAAATAAAATCTATATCAGAGTTGGGATCAAGGTGCCCATATACTTTCTTATTTGTCCCCGCTTCTGGATCTACAGAAACCCAATAAGCAGATTGGTCTAACAAATTTTCATCCAAAATAGGTAATAAAGTTCCTACTCCCCGCTGTATTACTCCAGTATATAAAGCCATATTTCCTCCTAAATTACAAAACAAATATCTCCATCTTCTCCAACATCAGAAGATGGAACCTCTGGTAATATATAAATTCTATAGCCAAAGGTTAAACTATTTTCCCCCTCACTTACCAAAACGGATCTGTTTGATTTACCAGTATAACTGTTTGGTGTATCTTTAATATTCAAAAAGCTATCTAACTTACTCACTTTCAATTTATTATTATATACTATTATAGTATCCGCATCAATTTTATTTCCAAGGTAATCTGCTATATCATTCGCATCTATTTTCACTTTACCATCGGAAACACCACCTGTTGTTGGAAGTGGGTATGCCCCATAAACTCCATCTTCATTTGTACCTAGATAATAATTTTTACCAAGTACGCAAGTCAAATCACGATAAGAATGCACATGTGGTGGAACTGTAGACAAATCTGGTTTATTGATAATAATATCCCAATCTACACTTTTTACATATATTTTATGTGTAGTAGTATTAACCCCAAGAGTAATATTGTCTATTTTGTCGGTAAGAAACCCTACTACAGTATCCTGTGTATCAGCATAGACTTTACCATAATTTTTTACAAAAGCTTTATGAAGAGTAGTATCAACCCCAAGGGTAACATTATCTACTTTATCTATTATAAAACCACGAATAGGATCTAAACTATCTGCATAAACTTTGCCATCTGAAATATTATTAGAAACAAAATTTAGTTGAACAAAGTAGAGTATACCGTCTCCAGGCAACTCATCATAAAATTGAAGACTTCCTTCATCTATAGGTGAATAATCAAACTCTTCAACAAGAATCTGGTTGTTAAGACTAATTAAAATAATCTTAGATGCAACTAAACCTTCAGGTAAAGTTAATATCCCATTTTGGATATTTAAGGTATTTACTACATAATAAGCTTTGTATAGTGGTTCTTCTTCGTTATAAGGAGTAGGGCTGGTTTCTAAAATATTAAACCCACCACCACTGCTACTAAGGTATTCAGAACAAAAGATAGCATTCAAATCCAATTCAAGCTGATTCCAAATAACAGATAAAGTAGGACCTAAACAACTAGCAATAATCGATTTGAATAAAGAAGAACCCAGCACCGCCCTCAAACTTATAAGCGTGCTTATAACCTGACGTGTCATACTCCCTTCTACATCTCTTAGAGGAACTATATCTGCACCTTCTTGGTAAACAAATTCCCAATCTTGAAATGGATAGTGCTTTTTATAAAGATCATAAATTGAATCCAAATCTTTAATTAGTGGTTGTAAAACTTCATTATACTTTGCTAAATCCTCTTCATTTTCTTCATAACTAATTAAATGTAATATATTTAAAAGTAATTTTAATCTAAAAGCATACTCTCTAGAAAAAACAATCCTAAAAATCCTTTCATATAAAGTCTGTTCAGAATCACCTAATAGAAAGTTAACAATGCTGTCTTCCCTGTCTTCCCCCTCGCTGTCTTCCCCCTCATCAACTTCTCCCTCTATAAGTGAAAGTGGGGTAAATAGTTGAGATATAATTGTTTCAACAACATCTTGTGGGTTAGATAAGTGAATTGGGCAGTCAAACATATTTTATTACTTATTCCTCAAAAACAGTCAAATATCTTTTGGATGAAATATAGCCCAACTCAAAAAGATCATGAATATAGTCAAAGACTTTTAGCCCAATATCTATACGATAATACCCATTTGGGATTATAATATCCTCAATATTTTCGTATGCCTTATCTATAGATCCCTGCAAAGTTTGATCCATTCCAACCGCCACAAAAACCCTAGAGTGAGTAGGAACAGAACGAATATACCCCTTGTCGTCTTTATATATTCCAGCCGGTATATGTTTATACAGATAATCAGGGTTTTTAACTCGAATAATAACATTATCCCCAGAAGTAGGGGAAGATAAGTCATCTACATTTGCACAAACTCCTGTCAGCCAATCAGGTGAAATATCTATCCGTTTCATTATTCCTTTAGTTACATCATAAAATATCTTTCCAAGCGGTGTTTTTATTGCTGGTAACATTATAGATATATGTGGATACCCAAATCTTGATGTATGCTCTAAATAATAAGGTTTTCCATCTTTATAAGAAACAATGGCGTTTATATCCACATAGCCAATTCCATAATTCTCCTTATACCACTTTTCATATTTACCAAACATAATTTCAAAAAGATTGTCCACATCACTATTATCCTTATTAAAAATAACTGTTCCCATTTCACCAGTCATTTTACCAAGCTCTCCAGGAAATAACCGTTTATGCTCAAAATTCATATTCCAAGGCATAACAAAGCCATCAGGTCCTACAAAAACTCCCATTGCTACTTCAATACCATCCACATAATCTGTTACAAGAATTTCAGTAGAATCATCAATCCCCTTTTCTTTCAGGTTTTCTAAATGAATAACCGCATCTTCATTATCAACAGAAACATAAGTTTTTATACTTGAATCCCCAATTTTATTTAGCTTGATAACAGGTCGATTGAACTCTTCTTCCTCTATATCCTTTATAGCTTCAATAATTGGTGAAGCATATTTTGAAAGATGTTTATTTGAATAGACTTTAGATTTTGGGAAATATTCATATATGCCTGCTTCCTTTGCATACCCTCTATCATTTTCAAGCCTTGTGCCTTTTTCAGATGCTCCCCAAACTAACTTGCCTTCCTCTCTTAACTTATCTGCTGCTTCCCCCCAGAAAACATCTGTGAAAATAATTACATCTACGTCATCAACATATTTTTCATAGTTTTCAACAAATTTAACTCCAGCCTCCTCAAGAAATCCCTTTCCGTAAAGAATATCAGATTGCTCCGGGGTGCTTCTTTGCCAAGAAACGTAATAATAAACTTTTTCTCCCTCTTCCGCCAATCTATAGGCTATAGATTCAGCTAATCCAGTGTCAACTATTAGGTATTTCATTTGTGGGTACACTCGTTCCTACATATAAGCCCGATACACTTTTAATATACTGGGAGTAAATTTCCGGAGCAGGAATAAAGTACGCATTCCAGTTTTTAACAACTATAGTTTTATCCTCTGAAGGGATTGGTAAAAACATCAATACTTGCCTCCCTGAAATATCTTGAACCCCAACCTGTACAAATACTGGACGGGACAATAAAAAGCTATCATCCATAATTTTATCCACCCTACCCATTACCCATAGATCACCAACTATAAATATTATAACTTCCCCTTCTTCAATTTTCTTAAACATTTTTACCTCCTATTTTTCTAAATCTGCCATTCTACCCGAAAACCTTACTCGACCACCCTTCCCCGCTCCACTAAAGGGATTATAAACTCTAGCAACTGGAGCAGGACTACGTGATGGTTGAGGGGGGGATAACATGGCTAAAGGTGAAACTTGTGATACTGTCATGTAAACTGGTCTAGCAACAAAAAAGTTAGGAGAATTTTGTGAAAAGTATGCATGTTCATCAGATTCTTTAGAAAGTTTAAATACTTTTCCAAACCAAGAGATAGCACTAACTACGGCATCAGTAATATCTTGATAACCTACAATTACTCTCGGTTTAGAGTTTCCTCTAGGAACAGCTAAAGCCCTTACCTGTTCGAGAAACTCATAAGACTCAAGCTGATTGGGAAGTCTTATACTAGAAGGTGCAGTATAAAATAAATTTTTCATTAAGTAATAATCATCTAGAACTACTGGTTTATCATCCCATTCATGCGAGATATTTTTCCACCCAGCCGTATTCCACTTATCTGATCTGATTTTTGTTATTCTTAACATTCTTGAGATTTTAACAACAATCTCAAAGAAATTATACACATCAATTGTTGTTCCCGTTTCTTTATCCGTTCTCCAAACCATAAGCGTATCTACTACAAAAGTAGGTTGGTTGTTTAATATTTCTCCGTGAGCAACACAAAGAGCAGCCATACAATCAACTTCGCCAGCGTCAACTCCCATAAAATATTCTACTGGTTTAGGAGGATAATTTAGTTTTAAAGAAAGAGGATTATACCTATACTTATACCCTCCAGTCGTAGTACGAACCCTCTCTGGTTCGGCAGATAATAATGAAGGTCTTTCTGAATCGATAAATAAATCTACAGGAGTTCTATCTAAAATATCAAACCATTTAGCCCCAGATACTGATAAAGGTAAAGCTATGTATTTTGAAACACTAGAAGCATAATCTCTACTAAAAGAAGAAGCAAGTTCAATTGGAACATCATACTCCTTATTAAACTCTCTTACATATAGTTTAAAGGTTTCTTTCGATTCAAATCTACTAGCTGGGGCTACTTCCCAAGTAGGATAGTGTGAAGTAATTGCATTAGGTATCTTACCCTCATTTATCTTTTTATATAGATTATAAGTAAAATCAACATCTGAAGTTAATCTTGGATATGAGGTTACTATCCCAAGATAGGGCAGTTCTCTTGTAGAACTAGTCAAAGTTTCAAAGATTTTATTAGCATTTGGCTGCCCCGAAGCCGAAATATGACCTGAAGCTTCATCCATAACCCAACCAATTAGTGTGAGTCCTTCAAAAGATTCATTTCTCGAAGGTACGGACATAAATTCTAAATTAATCGCATCAAACCGTATAGTTTCAGTAGTCATTCTTATCTTAGGTAATCTTGTATCAGCTACGTCTTCATTTATAATCTTATTTCCACTCTCAATAGGAAAACTACCAAAAAAAGTAGACCTGCTTATACGGGCTTTTACTCTATCAAATATTTTCTTCGACATATTCTGGTTGGTAGAAACAACTACAATTGATAATGGATCCGAAGGAGATAAGCCAAAGAAACTACTAGGGTTGGGTTTTAAAAAATGTAACAAATAAATAATATAAGTCATTAGTGCTGTGCTTACAGTTCCTTTTCCACTTCCTTTCCCCCATAAAAGGACAACAAGGTTAGGATGATTTCCTTTCTTAAAAAACTTTTCAGCACTACCTTCCCAACCAGCTTTACCTAAAGCCCTTTTACACTCTTTTTCTTGGTTAGGAGTAAACTTTACTTCTTTAATATCTTTATACAAAAAAGATAGAAAATCCCAGGGCTCTGTGTGTGGTAAGCTTATTGAGTGTCGTTCCTCGTAGCTTTCAAAAACTACCCTCCAATCTAAATCAGCCATGTCTTACCACTCCTCCCCACTTCTCCAAATTCTTTTCCCACCCATTCTTGCAATGGTAAAGCTGTTTATCACAAAACCAAAATCTACATGGATATATTTGTAATCATACTTTTCTCCACCAATTCTTGCTAGTTTACAGTTACTTCTCACAAAATCCTTAAGTATTTTATTATTATTATCCTTTAGTGATATATCCATTGCTAACCCGAAATTATGTGGGCTTACATTCTGTTTATATTCAAGTTTCTTTTGACAAGCAGAGCATCTATAAAGCTCTACACAAAATAAATCTGGAAAATTATCTAAAGCAGTTTTATAAATCTCTAACATAACTAAGAAAGCATTCTGTTCTCTGTCATTTAATTTAGAAATATCCAACTCTTCTTTACAGTAATTACATTTAAACCTACTTAGTGGTAGTCCTTTTAAAAATATATTTCTATTAAGATTATCTTCTAACTCAGGATAAAAAGAGAGTAGAAAATTCTTTATGTTACTCAATATCGTTAGTTTTCTCTACCTTTGGAAGGTCCAAATAAAATTGTTCCTTTGACACTTCTTCGAAATCCAGATCCTTCAAGACTTCTACAAATTTATCATAATTTTCACCACTAATTTCGTATGAAGTAAGCATGACAAAAGCCAACTTTTCTAAAATGAAAAAGGTAGAATCTGGAAAGAATACGCTCTCACCAATAACAAAAGCAGTTTTATCATTAGCAAAACCAGCAGCTTCTTTTGGTAGTTCCTTGCAAAAAAGAGTACCTTTTAAATTATCATCCATTAGATAGATACAAAAGTATGATTTTACTTGATCCATGTCTCCTCCCTCTAACTATCTGATACGTCTGGATATTTTAACATAAGGGTATCCTTATGCTTACTCCTTATTTGAACTTCTCCACCTTACGCTTCGCTTAGAAGGTGGAGATTCTTGAGAAGTTTGGTTATGCAACCCTTATTCTCAATGGTGTGTTCAATACACCATTATCCATCACCGATTGTATCAGCTTTGGAATACATTTGTCTTTTACATACTTTCTTAATATGTTCAAACTACCATTCACATCTGAATTAACCAGTATACCTTTATTACTTCTGAATAGCCCTCGTACTATACGCCTACTTTTATCATAATTGGCTTTGTTTATATTCTCTAAATCTAATGCACTACAACCACTTGTATAATTTTCTTTTACATATACTACTTTTAATCCTACTAATTTAGCCTTATATTCAATTTTATCTACTAGTTTTTGGTGTGGCATATTTACAAAAGATTTTATATCATTTTCTTGTTTTATTCCTTCTATATCTCCAATTACTATTGTATTGCAATTATGTTGCAATGCTAAATCTATTATTTTTCTACTTGCTTTATGAATATAATCATTTACAAAGTTATCTCTTTTTGCATATAGTTTGTTTATTTGCTTTGTGTTTTTAAACTTCTTGCTAT
>Ga0209409_1002668_pt1 | contig 12863 bp, 11 predicted proteins | sample AD_JPNMR1_MetaG_FD_184424 | JGI IMG/M metagenome (GOLD analysis project Ga0209409, IMG submission 184424) | Active sludge microbial communities of municipal wastewater-treating anaerobic digesters from Japan - AD_JPNMR1_MetaG (SPAdes) (version 2) | ecosystem: Engineered > Bioreactor > Anaerobic...
CGAAAACGACAGACTAAAGCGTATCGTTGCCGAAAAAGAACTCCAAATTACAATCATGGAAGAGGTAAGGGACCTTAAAAACCCTCGGTAACCGACAAAGTGATGATAGCTAGTCGGTGGATTGAACGCCGATTCGTTTAGGAGCCTCATACGGCTCTAATTTCCCCAAGACAGGTAAAATATCAGGTAGATACCTTTTCTCCTGTCCTGGCTCGTCCCTGCTTCTCTGAGCCTTACTAGACCATTCGGCCATGCTTGTCCTATTTGCGATCGTTAGCAACTAGAATAATATATCTTTCTTCACTTGATTTCTGAAAATTCCCAAGGAGAATCGTTTTAAGCCCTATTCTAGCCCCAAAATATCACTGCATAGCCAAAACCACCAGAGCAAGCCTTTTAGTTCATTCTGGCTTGTCCCTGGGCTTCTGGATGCAATTTAAGCCTAACCTTGCATCCTCTCCCATTTCTCCCATTGCTCAGTCAAGGTATGGCGAAGAAGAAGCTCATGCTCTTTGAGCATATCCCGTACTTCCTCATCACTATAAATTTTGATCTCCCGAATTTTTTCCTCATAAGCACGTAAACGTCTTTTGAGTTCTGAATTCACATCATCAAAGGGCTTTTCAACAACCTTCTCCGCTCGTACCATTTCAGTCTCTTGGCCAAATAAGCTGCTAAAGTTATGTCCTCTGTCCTCATAAGTGAAATCATCACGCGTAAACTTGCCTAAATCATTCCTGCTTGTCCAATTATCACGATTCAAAAAGTGCTCATAACCTTTACGCTCCAAGAATTCAACCAGACGATATTTGTGCTGAGCTCTATCGCTTTTGAATAAATCCGCATAGTTCAGGATTGCCATAAATAGATCTTCAGCAGAAAAATCAGTTAAAGCCTCATTCCAGGCATCGATGATCCTCTGCTTTGTCCTATCCCCTAAACGATAGTGAGGGTTAACCTCTTGATTATTCCAGAATGAAATCAGATCATCAGCCGTTAACTTCTTAGTTAGCAAAGCTGAATAATCACGCTTGGCTTTCTTTTCCTTCTCTCGCTTAAGTTGTTCTTGATAGGCCTTCATAGCAATAGATGCAAAATCATCCTCTGGTTCTTTTTCTGTCTTTAAATCAAAAGAGGATTCTCTCTCCACCAATTCGTCAGAATTGGTTTCTCTTTCTTCTTCACTTGTAGCTGCTATCTCTGAAATGGGTGAGAGATCATTATTGTTTTGATCATTATTACTAAGATCAATATTATTAGTGTCGGGTTTTCCAGATACGGGTTCACCAGTTACGGGAAACCCGTTTCTGGGTTCTAGCTGGGATTTCGTATTTTCCCCTCTCTTTTTATCCAGTAACGGATTTTCCGTTTCTGGCTTTACGCTGGCTTTTTGCAGAAGTCTCTCCTGCGGCACTTCATAGACGATTGTTTCCTGATGAGAAAATTGTCCAGTCTCGGGATCCCTGATTTTTATCCGTTCTATGTAACCCTTCTGCTCTAGTTCTTTCAGAATAGAGTTCACTGAATCACGACCATTGGTTGCTCGTTTGACCAAATCAGCCACAATTACGATCCAGTTATCAGGCTTACTAAGCAGGTAGGCCAATAATCCTTTTGCCTGCCAACTTAGATTATCATCATTAAGTGGTCTGTGGTCTATCATCACAAACGGATTTTCACGCTTACTGGTTCTGACTATATTTTTACTCACAAAAAAAGCCCCTTTCTACCGAAAGAGACCTCCCACACGAATAGCAAGATAACCCAATATCTTCCTTGTCCTTAAGTGGCATAAAGGTTGACATGATGCCCATCCTCATGCTACTATAAAGCAAGAAAGATACTTTTCGTGAGGGCCTTACCCGTGTGCCGGCAAGCAGTTGGGGGAGGCCTCTTTTTTTTTTGGGCCATTAGGCCCTTTTTTTTTATGTACGAGTCCATATGGTGTATTCGTCGTGGAGAGGTAATCCCCTGCTTTTTTGGCGAAGAAAAATCGCAGAAACAGCGATGACAAGCGCATTTTCGCATCATGACATATTGCTTTCTGTATGGCAATATGTATGTCAATCAATATATCCAGCAAACAATACATCAAGAAATCAATATTGCAATATGACAAGAAAACAATATGTATTGATATATTGATACAAAGGTAGTGCCGAGTATCACAAATGGCAAGGCACTCCCAGGCAAGCAGCCGCTCAAAAGCAAGAACCTTCCAGAGCTACACATACATGATTGATACAACGAGAGATACCCGCGATTCGATTGTCGTGGGTATCTCTCCAGTTGGATAGCCTCGTCAAATCCGATTCCCGCCGGCGAAAAGACTCCTGAAGATAGCAGAGACTAAGTTGTGACTCGTGGTGGCACGGAATGTTATTTATAATCCAAAACTCTAATTTCCCAGTCCAAGTTTGCAGCGGTTATGTCCAGATAGTATTTTCCAGCACCTCTAACATATGTGGAGCCGCCGCCTTCACCAGTCTGATTTATGGGCATAGAAACGTATTGTCCATTCGCCTTATACAGCATAACTGCAAAAAAGCCGATAACTCTCTCGTTCGTTGCAGCCCATTCCAATTGCCATTCGTGGTTCGTAACCTCAAATGTCTCTGTTTGCTTATTTCCCTTTCCGGCCCATTCCTTTATGGTCCGCCACCTCGGAGTGTCGTCTTCACTTTGGTCATCACTGACTTCTGGTGTCGCGGATTGTGCAGCTGATGTTTCGAGCTTTTCTAATGAGCTTCTGGTGGAAAAAACACTTCTCGTTATGCTTTGGATCCATTCTTCGTTCTCTCGAATGACCGTCTCAGCATCGGTGGCGGCGCTGCTCGTAATCCTCAACAGCTTCCACTTGCTGTCTTCTCGAACTACGACAAACCCGCCAGGGCTGACCGGTTGCTCTTTTGAAAATATAGGGTTGACTATGTAGATATCATTTGTGATCTTCGTCTTGTCCCACAAATGAACAGTTCCGTCTATGGTCATAACTACCATTTCCTCTGCGTTGGGCGATAGGGCGATTTCTAGTGAGAGGTCGAAGAACTCGAACATAGCCATCAGTTCGATCGTAGAAATCGTCAATTCTGCATCACCCTCTTTGGCCAAACTAGTCCAGTAATAGCTTGAGGAAATGCTACTTGGAAGCCTAGCAAAAGAATTTAGAAAGAACAACTGTACCGGATGCTCGGGTTTGCTTAACGTTAGACAGTTGTCGACCACTCTAGACAGAAGTGGAGTAAGTCTTTCTGTAACCACAATCGTTTCATCTGCTCGAACTAAAACTTTGACGGTTTTCGGATAATAGTCTTGATGGCGAAGTGTTATGTTCGTATTACCAACGGGCAGCTCGGGGATGAGGAGGGGTGTCATGCCAATGAACTTGTTGTTGATATAAACGCTAGTATTGTTGGGGGTGGCTTGAACTAGGATGGATCCGCTTCGCGAACAGCCTGTTAAAAGCATTCCCGCGAGAAGCAATGCTGCCAATGCGACGGTTTGTTTCAAATGCCTTTTGACAAAGGACCGCACATTATCCTCCCTTTCCATCATATTAACTCCCGTGTAACTTCTATGATCTCCAAGCGATCCCTTTTAGATGCCAGAAATTTGTTAGACAAGGGTGCTTCTTGGACTAATCCGCGAAAAAGCCCGCATTTACGCGGGCTTTGAAGCTCTCACTCAACTCCATCCATCTATGTTCAAATGGGCCAACAGCAGGGCGCAGAACTGAAGCAAAATCTCTGCCGAATCTGAGCCATCAATAAGCTCTGTGACCATTTCCTCAAAACCCGGCCTGGCCTTTACGCTGCTAAAGGCTGCATGGAGAAACCAAATAGCCACATTCCAAATCTCGCCGTCTTTCATGCGCTTCACGGGAGCGATGTTTTCCAGATAGAACTTCAGGTCCTTCATCTGTTCATGAGTGCGCTCAGTTATGGCGTGCGTGGTCAATCCTCTTGCGTATCTCTGGGAGTAATTCTTTAGCTCCTTCACTAACAGCGCTACATCGAGATCGGGTGAAGAGATGTCCAGAGGCATTTGAGCCGCATTTTTCAGCTGGCTATTCTCATCTTCCAGGACTGCAAGCTTTCTTTCCAGCTGATCGACTTTCTCTTTGAGTTCGTTGATCTCAGTTATATATTGGATGTTTTCTTGCTCGAATTCTTGGACCTGGGCTAGCAGCTGATTCTGAGTTTCTGTTAGTTCCTTGATCCGCTCGTTCTTTCTTTCTATCTCTAGTCGGAAATATGCTTCTTTGGCAGCATCCGTCATCTCGACATCGGAAGCAGGATCCTGCGCCAGCTCAAGCTGCTTCAACCCCTCATTGATAGCCCGCGATTCCTCCAGCAGTCTAGCGGCCAATCCCTCGCGTTTACTTGCGTTCACTTAGATCGCCTCCGCTTCGGGTCCGACTGCCATTTCCGTGTCCGCCTCAATCGGCATGCCGATGAGTTCTTTTGCAAGATTCATAAACTGCTTAGCGGCTTCGCTGTTAGGTGAGTATGCTCCAATCGGCTTATCGGCGAACTGCGCTTCGCTGACCGCGTTGAGTTTCCTTATCACGGTCTTGGCAAAAGGATATTGGATCACCTTCGGCATGGTATTGATGAACTCTTTTGTCGTGTTGGTGCGGAAGTCGGCCATGGTAATCACGAATCGGTTAATGGTAAGGCGCTTGTTGATTTGACGTACCGATCCGATGGTCTTCAGCAAGAGCTTTACACCCTCAAGGGAGAACTTGCTTACTGCTATCGGAATCAAGCAGGAATCGGCGGCCACTAGCGCGTTGATCGTCAAAAGACCAAGCGACGGGGGGCAGTCAATGAAAACATAATCATACTTGGCTAGATACTCCTGTGATGCGGCCAGCGCGTTAAACAGCACCGATTCACGGCTCATCCGCATAATGAGTTCCATCTCAGCTTCACTCAAAGCGATTGTGGTTGGTATGACATCGAATCCGAATTTGCTCTCAACGATAGCTTCGTGGACGGGGAAGCCTTCGATCAACACATCTGTCATGGTAGCCATGGCCATCGCCTCGGCGTTAAGTCCGATACCAGTCGAGGAGTTGGACTGCGGGTCCATATCGAGCAGCAGAACCTTCTTGCCGAGTTGGCCCAGCGCTTCGCTTAAATTGATGGCTATGGTTGACTTTCCAACGCCACCCTTCTGGTTCACGATGGCGATGATCTCTGGAAGGTCCACATCGTCATTAGTCTGGTTTACGGTGTTGTGCAGGTATGCCGTCGCGTCCTCCAGGCGCACCCGCCATTGTGCTCCTACTTTGGTGGCCGGTATAGCTCCGTTTGTGATCAGCTTGTGCGCCGTATTATAGTGGACCCCCAAAAACTCGGCCAAAGCTGCAACTCCGATTAGGAATTCATCGTTGCCCATGCTCACACCTCACATTCACATCTCACATTCATTCACACGATCTTACTTCTATCCACATTTGGGAAATCCTGCAAGGAAATGAGAAAGAAATCAATCTCTGCCGGATAACTGCCGCATACCCAGCAAATGATTTACTACGACCTCTACCACCCCAAGGTAGAGGTCTTTTCTTCTCCAACTACCGTGACACCAATGGAGCGGTTAACGTCTATGGCCTATGTGGTTTCTCAACTCATTGGCCAGGAGGACATTGTCAAGGTACGCCCTCTTTCGTGATAAGCTTGACGCCAAGCTGGCTGAAGCTGGGAGACGAACACTAAAGAGCAAGGAAAGTCCTGCTAATGAGTAAAAAAAGAGATGTCCTTGTCCGGACATCTCAGAAGGGAGCATTACCGATCCTCTGTATAGCCTAACCCTCATCGGCGATGATTCCCTCAACAATTTGCTCGATTCTACCCAGCTCCTCTGGCGTTGGAGGCCGTCGCTCATCATTGATTCTTGCCGCGATACGGCTAAGTTCAACATGCAAAGGTTCATCAGGGTTATACTGGGGTATATTAATGTACTCGGTAACATGGCTTCCTATTTGTGTATCAATGGCATAGCCTGTGATAAAGGCCCTTACGGCTGGGGAATTCAGGAAGCCACAAAGATAATGAGCTTCATCGGCTGATTCGCAGGGAACAAAATACAGTTTGTGGTCAGGAAGTACCGGCACTTCCCCAAGGTAGGGATCTTGCTTCGGGCCAAGATAAGCCGCATAGAAATTCTCAGGTTTTTGAATCTCCCTCCACACGACTTTGTGTGGGGCAAACGAATAGGGTCCGATGTTCCACAGCGAATAGAACGGCCCCAGCTCATTTCCGGATCTATCAAGATGATAACGGCGATAGGACGACCGCGCTATAAGTCTGTCGCGGTATCGGCGTAAATAATCCAAGGCATTCCGATAGTTTGCGACCATTTCTTCTTCGGGGTAACCTCTCATGCCGTCTTGAGGTACAACCACATAATAATCATTATCCTCCACATAGAACGGTTGTGCATCTCTGCCTCGCACCATCGGAAACACTACGCCGGATTCGATCAGCCCTTCATAGGGCTGAATAACGTGCCTGCTAGTATCAGGGCGATTGCGAAAATGCAACAGGCCATCGCCGCGAGAACCAAGAATCTCGATCCAGTAAACGCCATTCAGGTCGGATGTAAATCCTTTGCGGGCTCGATATCCTGATTCTCCTATCAGTCGTCTTACGACAGGAAGGAGATTTGGTTCCACGGTGAGCCATGGGCCCCCATTGTCGTAGATAGGAGAGGCTATCAGTTGCAAACGCCGCGTGATATTCCTCACTTCGTCCAATGTCATGTCTTCGCGAAGCGGATCTCTCTGTGTCTTTTCCCATTTTATATATGGAACAGGATAATCCGTTGGCTGCCCTTTGACCAAAAACAAAGCCGCTGTACGGTTGTTGACATTTTCAAATGGTCTGATTTCCACCATGTCATGTACTTCGACAACCTGCAGCTCTGTACCATCCGGCAAACGAAATCTCCGAAAACCCTCGGAAGATTCATTTTTGAAGACGGTTTGTGTAATTAGGAACCCCAGTCTACCGCCCATTCTAAGCCACTTTTCCACGGCAGAATAGGTCAGTATTGTCGAAATATCAGTTTCTATACCTCCGACATAAGTATCTCTGGAAAAGAGACCATAGTTGACGCAATAATCCCTAATGACTTCCCGGTAACTTGCTGGTAAGCGCGTCCATCTGAGCCATGGTGGATTTCCAACAACCAGGTCAAACTCACCAATTGAAGCAGAGGCGTAGTAATTCTTGATAATGCGCGTCCAAATTCGATTCCAATTTTGAGCTTCGAGATACTGTATTTGACTGTAGATCGCCTTTATATCCTCTCCAAATAACTCAACTTCTTCTGGAGTTAGCTCAGTTCGTTCTGCTACACGCAGCAGGCATTCATCTTGGCCTACATTATGGATGACAGTAATTTCGATCTCAGCAAGCATCGGACCCAGCTTCCCTTGCTCAATCAGGGCAACAGGAATGTTTATGTTGATAGGGCCAAGTTGGGTCGAAATCTTGTAGGAGCATACTTGCCCGGTTTCTGTATCGTGTCTACTCGGCGAAAAAATACTGTCGGACAAATAGATAGGGATCTCAATCGGGCCTGTCTGGGCTTCTAATAGATCAGCCAAAGCAAGAAGGTAATTCGTCCGCGCAGCAAATACTGCCAAAGGATTCAGATCAAAACCCGCGATGTTGCTGCAGATTCTTTGCAGAGTCTCATTTGCAGACAAGCCCAGTTCAGCTGCTCTATCTTTTACTCTGTTTATAGCCAAGACCAAAAACGTCGCGGTACCACAAGCGGGATCCAAGATGCGGACATCTGGGTCCCCCGTGTATCCTACTACATCAAGAACCCAATTTGCCAACCAATCTGGCGTATAGTATTCTCCCAAATCATGGCGCAGTGTGCGTGGAATGAGATGTTGATACAATCTTTTCAGAAGATCCTTGATTCGTTCAGGCGCAAGCATCGGGGTGCTCGGTTCATATTCTCGTAGCGCTATAAGAATCCCATGCAGTGCTTCCGCAATCTCCCGATTCCAGTTATCGAGATACCAGCTGAAAAAGTCTCCTTCGAGAAGGTTTTCTATCTGCAGGTTCCGGAAAGTTCCACCGTTCTCAAGCTCTTGCAGCATAGATCTTAAACCCTCAGCGTCCAGTATGGAAGCGTGGTCAACAAAGGACTGCCCGAGGCCATACCTGGTTAGCGTAAGGATTTCAGCTATAAGGAGCTTGATAATCAAGGCGTAATAGGTATGAAGCACAAACAAGAAACGAGCTGTATCTCCGTCTGCATAAATCCCGTATTCGCGTTCCATTTCCAGTAATTCTGGTATCTGGTCAAAGTCGTAACCAGCAACTTGGCCAAATAAATGCTCCCATTCCTGAAATAGCATTTGAGCCTTTCCATTACTGGTGTCAAGGCTATTCCAAAGAGCCACTATCGTTTGACGGGCGGCATCTGATTCTGGGCCAAAATCAACGGCTAACAAGTCAGGATCCAGCGGTTTTCTCGATAGGCCCCGGAGGTATTCCAAGGCCAGACGCATATTGTGTTCATTTATGGCCTCCGGCCCGGATACTACCCATTCGCCAGATACACGGCGTATAAAACCAATATTATGCCCATCAATAAGGATTCCAACATAGTCTTCCGGCTGAAAGCCCGTTCTTTCAGCTTCTTCTAGTATGTATCCTTCTAGCTGTTCTGTTGCGCTATTCCATTCAGCGCGACTAGCCAATAGATTTGGCCGCTTATATTCAATAACGACTCTGCCAAACAGGGAGTCCGTTCTTTGCCCTGTAACAATTGTGCGCCGTTCATGAATCGCTTGATAAGTTACCCCAATAGACTCGAGGTAATTATGCAACAACCTCTCTATCCGAATTCTGACAGTGGCTTCGGGGATGTTACCTCGTATCTGGTTGCGAACATCACGAACAAGAGCATCGATATCTAAACACATGCTGTTTTCCTCCATGCAGTAATAGTATTTGCTGTTCATGAAAGAACCTGAACGTTTTCATGTTTGGACTAAAGAGACTCCTTCCCCTCATGTTTTTCCCATTCTTCCAAAACAACTCTTTCGACGATAGACTTATCTCCCATCCCAAATGCGCAGCTTTTGAGCACCATGGATACAAGTAATTCTGCGTCTAGGTCAATTTGAGGGTAATCCTGGCCCACCTTGATCAGGAGTCGAGCGGTTTCCCGTAATCTGGTGATACGCTGATCTTCAATGCCAAAGTGCTTCAAAATGGCATCTAGCTTACTGTTCGACAGAAAAACGTCATCCTCTATACCCGAGACCCTCTTTTCCAACATGTTTATTGAGCCGAGCGCTTCATCCGAAAAACACATCGCTTGGTCTGCAAACGAAGAAGCATCTTCGGCAGTTTGAAAAATGCTGCTCAGACTATCATGAACCTGTTCCATTTGGGCTTCAGTATATTCTAGTTGCTGTGACAAATGTGCTCCCATGTCCTCAAGATCCGCCATCATAAGATTCAACTGATTCTCGAATGCGCTCGTAGCTTGAGAGAATCGCTCAATGAAGCGACCGCCTTCCTGTTCCAGAAAGATGGAAAGAAGTTGTGCCGGATGAAGAACAGCATTCCTACCGTCCTTGCGTGTTTTGTAAATCCCTTTACGAGTACAATAAGGCTTGTTCGGGCCGCTGGGGATTTCAATGCGATAGAACGAACCCTCAGTAGTTTCTTCAACACATACTTCTATATCAATTGGCGGCATGCATTCTTCGGCTTTGTTAAGAATACTCTGTTTCTGTTGATCCCCGATATCACATCCAACAACTTGACCTACTTGCCGTCCGGTGTCATCAGTAGTCTCTCTTACCCCAATAAGAATAGCCCCGCCAGTTGGTGAATTGGCAAATGCCACAAGATCCTCTACGTCTAGTCCGCTCAGTCTTTCTTTGAAATCCACATCATAGCCTTCCTCAAGGTTCAAGAGCTTCTTTGCCCGCTCCGATAACCCTGAGGCTGTCTGTTGCTTTCCTTTGCGCTTGGACAATCTAGCTCACCTGGCCTTAGTGTAGATTTCTAACGCACTATTGGAACCCTTGATGGGCACAATTCTTGGAAGTCAAACTCGTACTTCTGCATTTTGGCTATTAATGGTTTTATTATGTGGCTGAATAGAAGGATAACCTGAGAGGCTGAAACCCCCTCTGGAACGTTCTTTATTCTAACAAAGCATTCATCATCGGCTGGACCTGGATCCCGATTTGGTTTAGTCAAACCAACAACTGATTTGGATACTTTCAGTACCATGATAAATCACTCCCGCCCATTGGTAGTTGATTCCTTCCATCGGACAAGATCGATGAAATACCAAAAGACTATACTGAGAGTAACTAAAAACAGAGTTACGTAAAGCCACTTTGCCTTCAACATGGTTTGATAATCGTCTACGATCAAAGGAACGGCAGTTAGAGGGACCAAAACTCCTACCAAGACAACTATTAGGAAGACCAGTAGCCCACTCATAATCCCTTTTGATTGTTTTAGAGCCTTCTGCCGAGTTTCCAATTGTCTTTTCTGAACTTGAAGCCATTCAAGGTGTCCTAGATTAACGTGCATATCGTCTTTCGTTTTTTGGTACCAATAGCCTTTAATCCGGGGCATGCTAAACTCAAAGTCCAAGGATGCCATGTCAAGAATACCACCATACGATGTTTTGGGCGATGAACTCTTCAATCGTTTTTTCATAGCGTCCATCACTGACTCACATATTTGGTATTCAAAATCAGGAAGAGCTACAGCAAAACCACTAGGTATACCATCGTCATTCGGGTGATAACCATTCTTCACAATAAACTCGCGCAGCTTGCGAATCACATCTCTTGCCCTGTTCCAATACTGGTCAAGTTCTTCTTTACCTAATTCTGGGCGTCGCTCTATTTTGGAATACACTGCATCCAAAGATATTTCATCTATCAGTTCGTCAACGTGTTCTGTAATGAAATCTATCGCATCATCTTCAACAACCGATTGGCGCATTTCGATTATCTTCTTGTCACGAAAAGCAATTTCCTCATCAACTTCCTGAATTCGGATCTTGATCTCAGCACGTTCAGTATTCAACGCAATAAGCTTGCTTACGATAAACCCCCCAATAATTGCTGCTAGGGTTGCAGAGCTGCCAGCAATTGTTGTTAATAGGCTGGTTAGGTCAAACATTATTCATTCCCCTCACACGAGTTTTGGCCCTTAGGCCATTTCTTCACAACGTGGTATAAGGTATATATTAACTTGCATTTTTCACATTGATATTCCTCAAGATCTAAAGTTTCAAATGTTTGTTTGTTTGTTTCAACTTACCGCCGCAATCGCATTTTACCAACTTCCCGGATGGCATAATTACTGGTCTCCGTTTCCTCTATAAATTGAAATCGCCCTCAAAAAGGTTCCCCAATATTCTTCATCAAGCGTATCCGCTGCTTCGCTCAATTTGAAGGAATCGCTCCAGTTATAAAATTCCCGCGCCGCTTGGACTAAAATTCGTTGGCCGCTTGATAAAGAACCCAGATCAATATCCATCAGACCGGCTTCACCTTTTGATATGTTTATATAGGGCCATATAATTTCCGATAAATCTTTGTTGCTTGTGGCCAAATACAAAAGGGCCTTCCAATGTTTATCAGCTTTAAAGCCTCTTTTTTCTAAATATAAAGCTAATGCTTCATTATATGAAATCAAATTTTTACCCCCTTATATGGCCAAGAACCTGCTTGACGTACCGTTAGGCCGTGCGCTTCTGTTTTTCGAAGTGATTGCATGCAAAGTATAGTTCTTAATTTCTGGTTTGATTTCACTTTCGCCGGGAGTATTTAATGTGATCCAATTCGTGCTCGAAAAACATAATATTTGCATCTGCCGCAGCATCAAAGTTCAATCGGGAAATTTTTAATTCAACCGTTTCATTAGCCTTTACTGTACCATACACATTGAGCATAGTTTCATATGTATATTTCCGGTTTTCAAAGGCGCGATCCCAAAACTTAAATACTGCAGTTACTTTATAGAGGCTTTTATTTGTGTTGTTTGTTATTTCGTAAATGTATCGTCTGGCTTCTTCTCCCTTCAATGTACGATAAGTTTCTGATCCTACGTATTTTACGGTGAAGTCCTTTTTCCATCTGTTTGAATTAACCTGCACAACGACTATTATTGAAACCAAAACTAAAACAACAGCTATCGAACCCAACAATAACCAACGTCTTTTATCAGTTAATCTTCCCTCTGTTACTTTTTTCAATGTGCTCACTCTCCTGTCCAATGGATTTTCGGCACCTAAATGGCTAAAAACCTGCTCGAAGTATCATCAGGGCGCACATGCGTATATTTTGAGGTAGTAGTCAAAGAAGCATGTCCTAATTGCGCCTGCACTAAGTGGATCGGTGCACCACGCTCTAAGGCATGAGTTGCATGACTGTGCCGCATAAAATGAGGACTAACATCCTTCTTTATCCCAGCCCTTTTCCCAGCCATTTTGACAATTTCCCACATCCTCCGAGTTGAAAGGGGATTACCCTTTTGAGAAACAAACACCGGATCTTCAGGCTCCCAGTCCTCTGGTCTGATGCTTTCCAATACTTCCAGCGTTTCCTCGGTGAGCTTTAGGAATCGGTTTTTGCCTCCCTTGCCCTTGACTGTGAGCACTCCATCGGAAATGTGCTTCCATCTTATTTCATGCGCTTCCTCAACCCTGACTGCCGTCGAATAAAGGAATCTAATCAGAGCTTTATCCCTTGGTTTTTTCGTATATTCAATCATGCGAAATACTTCGGTTTCGGTCAGTATCCTGTCCGTGAGCTCATTAGGAACGCTTATACTTTCAACCGCAGCCCC
>Ga0209409_1002683_pt1 | contig 12826 bp, 22 predicted proteins | sample AD_JPNMR1_MetaG_FD_184424 | JGI IMG/M metagenome (GOLD analysis project Ga0209409, IMG submission 184424) | Active sludge microbial communities of municipal wastewater-treating anaerobic digesters from Japan - AD_JPNMR1_MetaG (SPAdes) (version 2) | ecosystem: Engineered > Bioreactor > Anaerobic...
ATCGATGTTGGTAAAGACGGAGAAACTAGAGAACTAATTAATGCCGTAACTGGAATGGTCAAAGGATGCGGCTATAAAGTCAAATATAAACCAGAGTCATATGCTGCTACTAAGGTAGCCGACAGATACACGAAACATTTGTAGGTGAGGAGTTGGCTAGCTATATGAATAAAGTACTATCAAATCGTAAAGATTTGCCAGCCGATATTAAAACAACACAGCTGATCAAAGCTCTAAAAAAACTTGGTTTTACCGAGGAAAAATCTTCTGGCAGCCATTATAAACTCAGAGCTCCAAACGGCGACATATTTCCAATACCAAGACATAATATCACTAAAACTACAGTAGTAAAAACAGCTTTAAAGAGATTAGGAATTCCATTTGAGCAGTTCAACGCTGTCTATAACAGCGTTATAATAGCAGATTATATAAAGGAGGAAGTAAAACGTGGAAAGGCTAGAAAATCTAAACAGCAGTGTTCTGGCAAGCGCTAGTTATGATGAGAAGCTGCAGCTTCTGACTATAGCTTTCAAAAGTGGTAAAACGTACGACTTCTTCGACGTGCCTCCAGAAATTTGGAACGGTTTTAAAGAAGCCGAATCGAAAGGCAGCTTCTTCTCGAGAAATATAAGAGGAAAATTCAAACCAAAACTCATCTGAGTATCACACAAATGCTCCCAATCGGGAGCATTTTCTATGTTCAAATACCAGTAATTGTGATATAATTATAGTATAAAATCGGCTGCCGAGCTTCTAAAGAAAATAGATGAAAATATCTATCCATTTTATAAATCTTTATCCAACCTCGAAATCCATATCGATGTTGGTAAAGACGGAGAAACTAGAGAACTAACTAGAAATATATTTATATAAATATTATTGATTTATGTATACATTATTCATCGATAGTCTTTAAAAAAATTAGTGTACAACATCACCAATACATGATATAATAACTATAGAAATTAGGATATGTTGGGGGTGTAATAAATGAGTTATTATTCAAGATTTGGAAGAATATTATATGATTTAAATGGAAATATCATTGATGAAAATAATCCACCAAAGTGCCATTATTGCTATGATCAAGGATACATTCCGTCTAGCTATTCAGACGGCGATGTTGATCCGTGTCCATTTTGTGACGCCATAGAGCGGCGACGTGAGATGGAGAATAAAAATGCCTAACATTCTTTTTGAGACCATTTTTGGATCGAAACTATACGGTACACAGACAGCTGACAGTGATACAGATTATAAAGCTGTCTATGCTCCGTCATTAGAAGATTTGACCTTAGGCAAAGTCGACGTGTTTTCTGTTTGGACAGATAACGAGACTTGGTGCGGTATCACTAAACCGCATACTGCGCTTCAAAGATACAGGGAAAAGATGGGCATTGATGCTAAACTAGTTGTCTGCGGCTGCACAGCTACTGAATTCACTATTGCCGATCCTATGGATCCAGGAATGCTTGATATTGTCGGTTTTGATTCTGCCGTGCCGCAGTTAATAGATGAGTTTTCAATAGGAGCAATATAAGAGGAGGGTGTTAATATGATAACTGATAGTAAGCTAATCGAGTTTTACAAAAAGTACATAGATCTAAAAAATAAAATAGATATATTCGAAAAAACTTTAGACAATTATAAAGCAGAAGTGCTCGATGAAAAAAAGCCATCCAGCAAAAGGATATTCTTAAGAGAAAGCGTGTTTAAATTGGCGTTTAAAGATTTAGTTGAATCACATGAAAATTTTACTAGCTTACAAATGTATGATCCGAATTTTGAGGATCATATAGATGTTTATATTTAATAGCATAAAAGAGGGTGATTAATCACTCTCTTTTTATGTTTATAATTATTTGACTGGATAGGAGATATCATAATGAAAATATTGGAAACTAGTTTATTCGGTTTTGACACTTCGGCGTATTTAAATAACGATTGGAAGCAATTAGAAGTACTCTGGAATAAAAATATTATATATAACTGGTATGAATTCACGATAATACATTTATCGTGGAGTTTTAATTTTATAAAGAGTAAAGAAGAATTTTCCAAAAAAATTGGCAAACATATAAAAATAGGACACGTTCCTAAGATCTCTATTGGAATTAGAATAGGATTATTAGGATTTAATTTGATGATTACAATTTTTAAAGATTGGATTGATGAGAATTGAAAATTACTAAAGAGGCATCTCCAAGAAAAGGTTGGCAGATTAGTTCAGATGATGGAAGCAGATTTATAGTATTTAGTTTATTCAGTCCATTATCGTCCGACTGTAATTTTCTAGATATATCTTTTGTAATAGATAAGAATTATCCAGCTTTTGAATTTTCAATCTCATTTATCTTCTTTAATATTTTTTATAGAAGTAACAAACCAGAAACTATGAAGATGTTTGATGAAATTGAGAAAGAATTAGAAGAAAATAAAAGCGAATATATAGATATAGATACCTTTATCGATGATTTAAATAAAAATAAGAAAGGATAGTGATATAATATGTATGAGTGTATACCTTGTGTTTGTGGAGCTCCAGGCTGTGTAATACTAATAAGAGCGATTAAGAGTGATAACAGTGAATTTTTAGATGATAGAGTAAGTGATTACAATTACGACATAATATATCCAGTGTATTATGAAGATCATATACTCTATACAGGTAAGTGGCATTTTATTACTAAATATTTTCGATATTTGAAAAGATTTTTTAAATATATCTATAAAATTATTAGTAATGATATATATTTAGAATATGATGTAATGTTAGATGATGAAAATGCACAGAAATTACAGGAGATCGATCCGACAATAATTGCTAAAAAAGAGAATGAAACAAGCTTTTATACTATCGCTAATAAAGTCAAAGTTGATGTGTCGGAAATTCCGTTCTTCGTCATTCTTAATTTCCTTTTCAAAGGATATATGGCTGGTGAATATTGCAAATACATTAACAATATGGGAATGTATAGACCTAGATACAGCTATGTAGTGTTCAGAATATTTTAGCTTATTAAGTTATATAAAAAAGAGGTGAATTGTATGCCTTATGCCAAAAATTTTAAATTGAAAGGAATGCCTCATATGAAGTTGTATGATAGAGCTTATGATTTGTATCGAGTAACAAAAGATTTAGTTGAATATATCAATAGTATGGAATTGATCAAAGATAATCCGGATAATTTTCTCCAAATATATGTGACGCGGGTACAAGATGTTTTGAAAGACATTGAAAGTTAAGGAGGAATATACCATGGAGGAACTCTCAAAAGAACAGCGAAAACGTCTTAGAGAATCACTAGCTAACATGGAAGCGCAAGAAGTACCGCTCTTCGATATCGATAGTGAAAATAATTACATTAGAAAAAAGGAAAAAATAGAATTATCGTTGCTCCAATTCAGGAAAAACATCTGCTTGCCTGAAAACGCTAAAGAAAAAGCTCAATATGAAGAAGAGATGGCTGAATGGCTTGGAATTGAATCTTGCGTTGTTAGTCCATTAACTGAGGAGGAGGAAGAGAGATTAAAATATCTGGAAAAAAAGTTGTCTGACGCTGATAATGGAATTTAATAATAAATAATTTTTATCGTTTATAATCCGTCTTTAAAAAATACAAGAAGGTTTTAGACGGAAACCTTTAATAATTATAAGCGGAGGTTAGTCCATTATGATTAGCAACAATCTAGTAGCTGTTATCAAATGTGAAGGCAAAATTTTGCGAGAGAAGAAAGATAAAGTCTACCTTCCATTCGGCTCAGAATATTCGATATTAATAAAAAATTTAAATTCGCGTGATGCTCTGGTTAATATATGGATAGACGGCGAACCAATTTTTGATATGTGTTCAGGTCTAATAGTTAAAGCTGATTCTGATATTGAGTTAGACAGATTTTATCACACTAACAACAGATTTAAATTCATTGAAAAAACACAAGAAATAATAGATCAGCGCGGAGATAACATCGAAGATGGTATAATAAAAATCGAGTTTCAATTTGCTAAATGCCAAAACTATTATACGCAGCCGTCATATCAGATAATAAGAGTACCATATTGGAATCCAACTCCATATTTTATTATTAGATGGGACGATCCAGTTTATACCTTACCGACCAACTCAAACCCGCCGAAACAAGATTATGTAGTCATTAATAGCACAAATTGTAATATGTCTGATACAGCATCGCTAAATTATCTTTCAAATACTTCTACTACGATTAATTCGCAAGAACCAGATGTTAGTGAAGAAGGCATCACTACAAAAGGATCTCCGAGTAATCAGAAATTTTGTTATGGTTATATTGGAGATTTAGATAATATAAAATATGTCATGTGTTTTCAACTTAGAGGTTATAGAAAAAGCGATAAAGAAAAGGTAACTGAGCCTATTCTGACAAATAAAAAAATTAAATGCGAAGTTTGTGGTAAAAAAGTTAGTACTAATCAGAATTATTGTGATAGGTGCGGCACTGCACTATTTTGAAATTAAATTATAAAGAGGGGATTGTTAATCTCCTCTTTATAAATAATTAGAAATAAATTATAAGGAGGTAGTAATAAATGGAAAGGGAAGAGGATATAGGAATAAAATTTATCAAAATCGCCCTAGATGACGATAATTATGTATATGGTGTATTTAAATATAATTATCCTTATGGAGTAATTAAATATTTAAAAACTGAAAATTCTTTTATTTTTGGATCTACAGGGTCAATTTGTCTTACTCAATCCGATTTTGAGGAGATTACTAATTTTATTAAAAGCATTAACGCTACTGTTAAAAGTAGATAATTATTACAGTTTACGATACACCTCCTTTATGATATAATATCAAATGTATCTGTCATAAAGGAGGTGTTTTTTATGGCGATGCGAGAAAAGTCAAAGGCGACCAGCTGGAAATATGATGGTCGTCGTGGCAGAAAAATATCTAAAAAATTAGCAAATACATATGAAAGACGTCAGGCTAAGAAAGAAATTAAAGAGGCTAACATGAAAGGATGGATGTTAATTGCCGGATAAAAAAACTTTATATATTAACCTATTTGGTGGTCCTGGAGTTGGCAAGAGTACTTTAGCCGCTGGCCTTTTCTGGTTTTTTAAAACTAATAGATTAACGCTTAAACACAGTTATGTGATAGAATTAGTAAGAGAATTTGCTAAAGACCTTGTTTGGGCACAAGATTTATATACATTAAAAAATCAGGTATATGTAACAAGCACACAGTATCATAGAATGTATGTGTTGAACGGAAAAGTCGATATGGCGATAACAGACAGTCCGCTGCTCTTGGGATTATTATATGGCGATTATCCAGCTTCATATAAGCCGTATTTATTAGATTTACACAATACTTTCAATAACCTTAACATATTCATTGAAAGAAAGGTACCGTTCGAACAAGAAGGCAGACAACAGAATGAAATTGAAGCTATAGATAAAGATCGTGAGATAAAAAATATATTAACAGAAAATAACATCGAATTTATTATATATAATGAATTATTTTCATATGAAAGCTTACGAAAGCTTAGCCTTAACATAATTGATCATTATAATAGGATAAACGAAAGCAGGTGATAGAATGAGACTAGCTGTAATTAAAATCGGCGGAAGATTAGCAGTTAATAGTCGTTCAACATCTGGCGGAACAAATGAAGTTATAGAAATATTTAAAAGACTTACTAAATATGGTATTAAAGCCGACCTATATACAGAGGTGCTGCCTTCAGATGACATAATATCTGAAATTAATATTATAAATCTAGATGAAGAGTCATTAAAAAACATAAATAAAAAAAATTATGACCTATTGTTAGTATTTAACGGCAATGCCAATTTCTTCGGTGGAGCTGAAGATCCGCTTTCTATTTTGAATTATAGGGCGATCAATAATTTTGATGGAAAAGTCTTGTACTGCTTAACGGATTTAAATCTAATCCTAAAACAAATACATAAAGCTGTCGCAAGTAAAGAATGGGGGTCTAAATATGACCCAGCAACATTAGAGATAAAACGCGATGATATGTATCTGATATCACAAGCCGCCAAAAACGATGAAATCCACAAAATATTCATTAAGAATGGTATCAATATAAAAAAAGAAAATATCTATCATTTTCCATGGGAGATGTTTCCTGCTTTCGCTCTTAGTAATTACAACAAACCGTGGAGAAGTGTTGATTTGATTTATGGCGGCACATTCAGAAGCGGTAAGAGAGAAAGCGATTTGATAAAATATTATTTCGGTTATCCTGATGATATATCAGTTGAGCTGTTCGGCAATATCAAACTAGAACAATTCAAACGAAAAGAAGCAATGACGTTAAGACCACCTAGGTTTTCCAAGAAATTACCGTATAAAGAATATATTGAAAAGACAGCTAGCGGCTTAGCTAGCGTCATAATAGCTGATCCGTTGTATAAAAAAAGCAGCATGCGTACGACACGCTTCTTTGAATGTATTAGAGCAGGCAATATAGTATTCATCGATAAAGAATATTATAACAATACCGAATTTTTCTTTAACGATAATGATTTGTTGAAAGAAATGTGCGTCGTCAACGACAGAGATGAAGTTGCTGATAAGATTAGATACTTCAAAAACAATCCTAAAGCTAAAAATAAATTCATTGAGATTCAAAGATCAGCTATTAATTTTATAACTGAAGATTACTATTATAATATGATGCTTAAAACTTTGGAGGAGATATATGATGGATAATTTTGAGATATCTCCCAGTGATGCTTATATATTGACTACATTTGATCAAAGCAATGTTGACGATTGGGGCGGTGTCGCTAAAAGTGTCGGCAGATATATTATCATGAGCAATCCGCCTCTAATCTATAAGCGCTTTCCTGGATTTATATTTGACAGTAGTATTAAAGCCAGAGCTTATTACTGCTACATATTTAGCAATTATATAGGCGTGGAAACTCCACCAAGAGGTAATCTCACATCGTCACTAAAATACATATTCATTGGATATAAACCTGGAACAAAAAACTCTGATCTGAGCAGATATGAATCAGCTTGGCTTTTCGGCCCGACAGCAAATATATTAGATAATTTATTAGAAGAGTTTCAGATATATCCATACTTCACAAATTTAGCTCATGATAGGCATGCAACTTCATTTGATCTAAGCCAGATAATAAATGAGATTACGTTCATTAGATGCGCTATATCAAAAAATGTTAGATGTGTTTTTTTAGGAAGATATAAAGAATATGATGAAGTTATTGAATATTGCAGAAATGCTCTTGGAATTAGATGTATACAAATATGGCATCCAGCTTATATATTCAGAAACGGCAATTCAGAAAATTTATATAAAAAATGGGTCGGCATGTTTAAGGAGGAGATTTTAAAATGATTATAATAGTTGAAGGAATGGATAGGTGTGGTAAAGATAGTGCGATTAAATCGATCACAAAATATCTTTATGGATTAGATCATTTAAAATCAATTCATGTGCTGCATTACAGCAATTTACCTATCAAAGATAAAGAAAAAGTAATGCAAACGTCATTTCTACTATACTACGACATGTTTAAGCTCGCTGAGTTTGCGTTGAAGGAAAATTTTCATTTGATAATGAATCGAGCTCATTTGGGTGAGTGGGTATACGGTTATATATACAGAAATTATAAAGCGACATTTATTTATGATATTGAACTTAATTACATTGATTTAATGGACAAGATATATTTAATAACATTAGTAGATTCTAGTTTAAAATGCCTTGAGAGAGAAGATGGTAATTCACTGTCTGAAGCTGACAGAAATAAAGGTAAAATTGAGTGTGAACGATTTATTGAAGCAACGGAATTATCATATATAAAGAATAAAATTTGTATCGATATAAAAGATAAAACACCTCAAGATGTACAAGAGGAGGTGTTTAAATTTATTGAAAATAAAAAGTAGAAATAATAAATCGAAATTTGTTGAATTAATTAATAAAAATATAGATAAAGTACGTGAATTCATATTTGCCAATATACCACCTGAAAACATAAGACATACTTCTTATATATATAAAGATAAAATTACAATTAAATGTCCGTATTGTGGAGATACTAGAAATAAATATAAATTGGTTATCAACTTAGATTGGTGTAATTTTAAATGCTTTCGTTGTGGTGAATCTGGTTCAATTGTAAAATTATTTAAAGATTTAAATATATATCAACAATTTTCTGAATTAATATCTGGATTTTATAATTTATCAAATTTTGATATCAGTACGTTATTCAGATCAGCCACTGCTACCTCGCATAGAGAGCTAATCGATGATAATACATCTAAAGAAATTAATATATTTATCAAAAATAATGGATTAGTAAGCATTAATAAAATACCTACTGCTAAAGAATATGCTCTTAAAAGAGTTTTTTTTAATCATGATGAAATAGAATCTTACTTAGCTGATGATAAATATATATATGTTCCAATAGTAATATTTGATAAAATTGCCGCGTATATGGCTAGAAGATACGTTGAAATAGATACTATTCCTAAATATATTATACACACTTTTAATAAAGATGTACCATTGATCGGGTTTCTGGATGAAGTCATAAATAACATGTCATCGAACGATTTATATATAACCGAAGGATATTATGATTCTTACGCTATCAATTATGCTATGACTAATTATGTATCTATTTGTACTTTTGGTAAAAACAAAGTAAAGAATATTAAAAGAATTGTAAAATATTTTCCCGAGAATACTAATATATATATAACATTAGATAGTATTGTTAAAGACCCAGCTATCATTAATGATACTTATAAGATGGGAGATGAACTGAGTAAGTACTTCACTAATATGTATGTTGTTAACTTAGATGAAGGAGATCCAGCAGAAATACTTGAAAAAAATGGTCCACTATATTTAAAGAAATCTTTAAAAGAAAACATAATACCATATGTTAAATATAAAATTTTGTTCGCTTTAAAAAATAAAAGAACTAGAGAAAGGAAGATGAGAGTACGTGTATAAATTTATTCTGATTAGTGGCAAAGCCGGCGCAGGCAAAGATACTGTTGCAAGAATTTTAAATAGAAAATATGGTTTTAAAGATTATCGTTATGCCGATAATTTGAAAAAAGTATTATTATTTGCTGGTTGGGATGGTAAAAAAGACTTAAGAGGTAGGAAATTATTACAACATGTTGGAAGTGCTTTTCGTAAATGGGATCAAAACTTTTGGGTTGATAAATTGATGAGAGATATCGTCGATGATATAGATAAAGGTTACGACAAGTTCTGTATTGCTGATGTTAGACATAAAAATGAACTTTATTACTTTAAAGACTATATGAAGAAAATAGCACCTGATTCAAAATTTGTATACATCCGAGTAATCAGTTCAACAAATTTATTTGAAACAAGAGAGATGGATGAAGAGACATTGGCTGACCCCAGTGAAACTGATTTAGATAATGTCACACCGGATTATACTATATATAACACAGTTAAAGGTAATTATGATTTTTTAGAATCACAGCTAGAGTCCCTGATCAAAAGCGAATTTGGTGATGAGGAATGAATCAACGTAGTTATTGTTCTTCCAATTAATATTAATGCTATAATTTGCTAGTTTAAATATTTTATAAAACACATAAGCTGTCTTTTTCTTTGCCGGAGTTAATGATTTCTTATATATATGTTTAGAATACCACTCTCGATACTCATCATGTTCTATTTGATTTATTAAATATTCATAATTAAGTGTTTTATTTTTTAATGCTATTTTTTCTTCTTTAGTAAGATATTTATTAACTAAAAAATTTTGCCACTTATTTGGGTCAATAATATAGTACTTATTAAAACATACTCTTACTAATCCCTCAAGTAGACCAAAGCCTCTACCAGTTCTGAATATGGCAACAGCACCTTGACCACCAGCTGAAGCTTTTTGCCCATATCTGTTGATAATTGGTCGTTGATATTCTAGAACTGCTTTGGCGTGTTTATATTTTTTGAACAATAATACTATAGCATTAACATCATACCATTGCTTATATGCACTATTATCATCGAGTATCTCCATTGGCATTGCAACAGTTTCTAAATATAAACCATCTGAATCTAAAATCGTAATAGCACCATTGATCCCCGGATCAATTCCTAGATACAAATCGATTATCTCCCCTTTAAAATAAATAACTAATTTAAATCATATTATAATATAAATTAACTTTAAAAGAACAAAGCGTTTATAATATACCAAATAGGTGGTGGTTATATTGCTTAAGAATATTACATGTGGTGTACTATATTGGTATAAAGATAAATTCTTAATTTGTCATGCGACGATGACTCCATGGTGGAGCATCCCTAAAGGATTAAGAAACAATGATGAGAGTTTAATTGAAGCTGCTGTTCGAGAATTGAAAGAAGAGACTGGTATTGTACTTCGAATTAATGATTTGAGCTTTGTAGGAGTATTTCCTTACAGAAATAGTAAAAATTTAGCTTTGTTTGAATATAGAGCGAATAAACCATTAGATATGAAACTATTGTCATGTACATCGTTTTTCAAACACGAACCAACTGGTAGATATCTACCTGAAGTTGATGATTATAAAATGGTTACCATAAATGAAGCAAAACAGAAGTTAAATAAGAGCCTATACAGAGTTATAAGAAAATTTACGGAGGTTCGACAGAATTGATTAATTCAAAAAATATTTCTTATAATGAAAAAGATAATATCGTTGGTGTTAACTTAAATAGAATAGGTAAGACAAAAGATATACCTGAAATATTATTTAAATTTAGTTCATTTAATCGCCCTGATAATTTAAATAAAAAAGCTTTAAATATAGTTGTCGATAATTCCTTCGATTTTTATGAAGATGATAATATTATTTTTATCGATCATCATATTTCAGAAGAATTAAATAATTGTAGCTATAAAAGTAATAGTAGTATGATGGTTAAGAATTATGATACTATCTATAAATATTTAACTACTATATTTGATAATTATAACTACGATAAAATAGTAATTTATATGCATAATGACATCGATGGCTTGTGTTCGGGTATTATATGTGTAAAGATATTAAAAGATGTTTTACATAATAAATATGATGAAAATTATAAAGATAATCTGAAACTGTTAGAGATAATCGGTAATTATGGAGATATAGACATTGAGGCAAAGACTATGCTAGCTAGTTATTTTGAATCTGTAGAAGATATAGATATATTTGATAAGAAAATACGACAATATTGTAAGTCGTTAAGCCGATTCTTCAAAGCTACTAGAGCCGTCTATTATGACTTAGAAAATATTGATGATGACAATTATGCACTACAAACACCAGAGGTATATGAAAGCTTAGACAATATATTAACTGAAGTTAACTTGTCGAACAAAGCAATTAAATATGGTGTACTTGATAAAATATACATTGAATTATATAAATTTTGGGAATTTCAGGAAATTAATCTTAAAACAACATTGTTATTTTTCAATACTTTAGGACAAAACAGAATACTAAACTTAATAGTAAATATATACAATAAGGAAATTGAGCGTTTAGTAAATAGTTATTTAAATCCAGATACACCATCATTTGAGATGTCCATTAAATTTATTAAAGATAAGACAAATACTGTATTTAAATTATTAATCATTGATACACCATTCGATTGCGGTAGATCAGTATTATGGAAATATAGGTCTAGCTTAAAATATTTTATTAACATTAATAAAGAAAATAAATGGAGATTTAATATTGCAGATTGGAATGGTAGTAAAAATCTTCTTGACATGTCTAAAAATATTGTGTGTTACAACAAAATGTTGAGAAAGTTATCTTTTGATAGTGATAATTCCGCTGCGTACGATATAGCAGCCGAAATATTTAATGGAGGAGGACATCCTGACCTAGAAGAAGGTAGAAGTCTTGGTTCTGTAGTAATCGACGATGAACAATTATTCCTTAATTCATTCATTGTTCTCGACATTTTTTAGGAGGCGATTAAAGTGAGTGATTTCTCACTGAATACAAATTTTAACTTTGATGATAAAGTATTAGCGGTGTTTGCGGAGAATGCATATTTAGATGTTGCTAATTTAATATATACTAACATGAGTTATAATTCGGAATTAGATGATTTATTATTTTTAAATAGTTATATTACACAAACATTTACTAAGTATTATGCTGTTCTAGAGTATCTAGGTGCCTTTAATGATAAAGTTGAAATACAGCGATTCGTTGATATATCAGCTTCGATAACTTCGGCTACAGTTGAATGTTTCTATAAGACGAATTTATCTGAAGCTCTTCGATTTTTTATCAATCAATTTCTTAAAGTAGTGTATGATGGTGCTGAATTTATTGTTATTAATATTCAGCTTAATGCTTCTAATACACGACAACATATATATAAAATAATCGTTGAACCTGTAGTACTTAATGGAGAGAATGTTTGTGATCCTATTAATGTCGATCAATTATGTGAATTAATAATAATGCTTCTATCATATGTAGAATCTCCTAGTCGATGTGTGTCAGTCGGAATACTCAAATCTGATTTATGGATTAAAAATAGTGATGGTTTTCCTGAAATAGCTGATGACAGTATGTTTCCTGGATTATTTGAAAATTATCCAGCCCTTTATAAAATTTTATTTAAGAGTCGGTACAATGTACTCAAAGATTCGGGCATTGATTCTGTTGATTTGAGTGAAAAGATCGAGTTAGATGAAGAAGCTGAGTTGATGTATAATAATATAATTGAAACTTCTAAAAATCAAGAGTGTTCGAACAACACTGACATCGA
>Ga0209409_1002686_pt1 | contig 12810 bp, 10 predicted proteins | sample AD_JPNMR1_MetaG_FD_184424 | JGI IMG/M metagenome (GOLD analysis project Ga0209409, IMG submission 184424) | Active sludge microbial communities of municipal wastewater-treating anaerobic digesters from Japan - AD_JPNMR1_MetaG (SPAdes) (version 2) | ecosystem: Engineered > Bioreactor > Anaerobic...
AAGTTCTAATCCCACCTCTGGAATGCGGTGCAGATCACGCCGGTATCTAACAATGTCTTTGTTCAAACCTCTAAGGAATTCCAACTCCATTACAGGTAGCCTCCCTTTCTTGCTTCATATATGACTTCGCTACGTAAAGCAAGAACTTCATAATAACAATAATAAAACCAACTATTTCTTGAGTGAACTTCTATAATATGCTCAAAGATGTTACAGTATTGAATCCGAACAGATAAGGAGTGTGAAGCCAATGGAGTTACACAGGGTAACGGTAACGCCACTTAAAAGTAACTGCTACATACTAAAATCAGGTACTGACATCACAGTGGTTGACCCTGGGGGAGACCCGGAGAAAATACTAGAACAACTAGCAAAGCTTGATGGCCAAGTAAAATTCATAATAGCAACCCATTACCACTTTGATCACGTTGGGGCTCTAAAAGAACTCAAAGAGAGCGTAAGCGCGCCCTTTCTCATCCATAAAGATGATGTGCCTTTCCTTGATAACACAACCCCCGATCAAACCCTAACGGAAGGTGATGAAATCTCTTTGGCAGAAGAAACGCTTCAAGTGATACATACCCCAGGACACACTGCTGGGAGCATTTGTCTTCTTGGAGACGGATTCATACTAACCGGGGACACGTTATTCCAGTTTTCCTATGGAAGAACAGACTATCCTGGAGGAGACGATTTTCAGATGCAGCAATCTCTAAAAAGGCTTCAGGAAATACTTGTGCCAGGCATGACCGTGTATCCGGGACATGGATTGCCTTTTGTGATCACAAGTTAGGTGATAAGAGTGGTCAATTTGCTTTTTTGGGATGGTGTGGGCTGCATTGGTGGCAACAAAATTCTTCTCCAAGATGAGACAAAAGATCAAGCATTGCTCATGGACTTCGGCAAGAACTTTGGAGAGGAAAACAAATACTTTGATGAATTCCTTAAACCGCGTAGTGGCTTTGGAATTTATGATCTGCTTCGTATGGGATTGCTACCACCTGCCCTGGATTTGTACAGAAAAGACTTAATTCCAGCAGCTTTTGAGTCGCCATATGAGAAACAAGATGGCCTAAAACCTGTTGGAGGATTGTTAGTTAGTCACGCTCACCTGGATCATGTAGGTTATCTACCTTATCTTCGCGAAGACCTGCCCGTAGTAACTTCGTCAGTTTCAGCTGCACTCTTGAAATCTTTGCAAGATACCAACTCACAGCTCTATTCAGAACTTGTTGCCGTGGCCACCAGAGAACCCACAGACACTGGCATACTCAAAAAAGAGAAAAAGGGTTGTTTGCAGCCCAGGCCTTTTCATCTTCTTCAAACACCGCCAGATACTGACGGCTTTAGCAATAATGTATGGAACTGCAACTACACAAAAAACCCTTACCTCTCTGTATCTCCATCCTACTCGGAAAACTCCTGTCAACTGGCTTCTTACAACATTAAGGCCTGGCCTGTTGACCATTCCATACCGGGAGCCATGGCGTATGCTATTGAAACCTCGGCAGGTTGGATAGTTTACACTGGGGATTTAAGGCTACATGGGACCAAGGGCCATCTGACCAGAACGTTCTTCAAAGAAGCAGCTCAGTTGCACCCTTTAGTTCTCATAACGGAAGGGACCCACCCTGAAGAAACAAATCCCGTTACTGAAGAACAGGTAATGCAGCGTTCACTTGAAGTAGTGGCAAGCACTCAAGGATTGGTTATTGCCGATTTTGGGGCAAGAAACGTAGAAAGACTATTGTCTTTCCTGAAAATTGCCGCTGAAACTAAACGTTACTTGGTGCTCACACCAAAAGATATCCTCCTACTGGAATACTTGAGTTATGCCTCGGCTGAGCTCCCTCATCCAGTTAGCGATCCATCGGTACTTATGTACGTGGCTCCTAAGGCTAGCATCAGTGGCTGGGAGAAGCATATCCGTTCCATGGTGCCTGAGGAAAAAACCGTGGACGCCAAAAAAATTCACTCACGCCCTGACGATTACATATTGTGTTTTTCATACTATGACTTTGCAAACCTTCTGGATATTGATGTTCATGAAGGTTCCTACATTTACTCTTCCAGCGAACCTTTCAACGAGGAGATGGCTATGGATCACGAAAAGATAAAGAACTGGATCGATCTGTTCGGTTTTCGCATTTACGGACGTCTTGGCCAAGCCTCAGGTGAAAAGGATGGACGAGATCCATTTCATGCAAGTGGCCACATACACGCTCAGGGGCTAAAAGAAATGGTTGAGACCATAAAGCCTAAATACCTCATACCCGTACACACAGAGAAGTTGGATTTCTTCCAACAATTCCAAGGCCTAACTACGGTATTAACTGCACAAAGAAACGAACTACTGAGATTGGACTAGGCTGTTTTGACAAATCTGCTGTTTTTCAGAGTGAGTAGAAGTAAAATACAACTAATGTGGATCATGGCTGTTCATAAAACCAAAAGCGCACAAATGACAAGAAAGCTGAAGTGCAAAACACGATATGGCTTACAATAACGACTTTGTGATCTCGCTTATAGAACCTGTTTCAGCTTTAGCAGAGGTGACTGACTTATCGGACCCCATCTTGACCACTCATCAAGAGCAGGTTGCCTACATTGCGCTTGCCATTGCAGAAGAGCTCAGGCTTTCAAGTCAAGAACAGTGTCAGATAGCACTGGCTGGCGAACTTCATGATATCGGTTTTTTATCCCTAGAAAGCAGGCTGAAGTTTGCTGAACAAAGCTTCGAAGTAAGGGAAACATACAACCACGAACTCATCGGATACGCTCTGCTACGGAAACTAGAACCACTAAAAGAAGCAGCAAACATGATTCGTTTTCACCATTTGCCCTGGAACAATGGCAAGGGAAAGAGGGCCAATGACATCGATGTACCTCTGGGGAGTCACATCATAAACTTGGCTGACAGAATAGCGATCTCCATCGATAGAAGAAAAGACGTGCTAGGACAAATACAAACGATAACCGAAAAAGTTGCTGACTACTCGGGAATCATGTTTCATCCAGATGTGGTTAAAGCGTTCTTGTCTTTGTCAAGAATGGAGTATTTTTGGCTGGATGCTTCGTCTTCATACTTCGGACGCATTGTACAACGTAAACTTGAACCACTCAATATCTGGCTAAACATGAGAGACCTGGTAATGCTAGCCGAGGTTTTTGCACAGATTATTGATTTCAGAAGTCCATTCACAGCTCAGCATTCTAGTGGCGTTGCCGCAACAGCTGGTGCGCTAGCTCGTCTAGCCGGTTTTTCTGCAAATGAATGCCAGCTCATACAAGTTGCAGGATACTTGCATGACATTGGCAAGCTTGCTATACCCGGCAATATCCTTGAAAAGCCTAGCGAATTAGACGAAACCGAAAAACGCATTATGAAAAGCCATGTCTACCACACCTACCACACACTCGAAGACATTCACGGGTTTGAGACCATAAATACTTGGGCTTCTTTGCACCACGAAAGACTTGATGGCACAGGCTATCCTTTCCACCTGACAGCTGTGGACCTTCCCTTGGGTTCAAGAATCATGGCTGTTGCTGACGTTTTCACTGCGATTATGGAGGATAGACCATACAGAAAAGGTATGCCTTCAGAAAGCGCTCTGGAACTTTTAGACAAGATGACCAAATCGGCTTTAGATCCCCATGTGGTTTCCATTCTCATAGACAACTTAGAAGAAGTAAATGCCATAAGAGTGGCAGCCCAAACCTTGGCAGAAAAACGTTATCATTCTTTTCGCACTGAAATATCAAAATCGTCCCCTATTTCATAAAATGGAATAGGAGTAGTAACTCATTCTTGCTTTTTTGGGTGTTTAGTAAAGAACGTGGACAAAAAGAAAGGGGGAATGTGCAACATGGCGAGTTTAAATCCGGAACTGGAACAGAATGTCCTAATTGAGGTAGCAAAGAGGATGTGCATTGCTACCAGAACTGCTCCCAAAGCGAACGGAAAAGATTTCTTGGTTACCGCTATACTGAGCGGTGAAGAGCTAAAGTCTTTGCAAGAAGAAATGAAGCGATATGGCGAAGAAAATCATTTTCAGTACTTTATCAGAGATGCAGAAAACATTGAAGGAAAAGTGGTTGTCCTCATAGGGACCAAACTAAAAAACCCCGATGAGAGCGTAGAAAGTTACACATCTTCGGCTGTAGACCTTGGCATTGCCATAGGTTCAGCGGTGTCCGTTGCTGCCGACCTCAGGGTAGACAACCGTGTTATGTACTCTGTGGGAAAAGCTGCTCTAAATGAAGGGATTTTGGGTGAAGACGTAAAGATTGCCTATGGTATCCCGTTAAGTATTAGTGGCAAGAATCCTTTTTTCGATAGGAAATAGGAGGTGTCAATAATATGAAAGAATTACTTTTAATTCCAGGCCCGACTCCGGTAAGTGAAGAGGTTCTTAGTGCTCTGTCCAAGGAAACCATTGCTCATACTGACGACCGTTTTGCAAGCATCATGACAAGTGCTTTGGACAAGACAAGAAAACTATTCGGTGCTGAAAAAGGATTCCTTTTCATCATTGCAGGATCTGGTACCTTAGGTATGGAAATGGCTCTTACCAACATATTGAATGAAGGAGAAAACCTATTGGTCTTGTCTCACGGGTTCTTTGGCGATCGTTTTGTTGACATTGGAAAAGCCCTAGGTATAAACGTGGAGGTTTTAAAAGCTCCTGCAGGTGAAACAGTGCCCTTGACCAGTATCGAGAGTACCATTAGAAAAAACCACTTCCATGCACTCACCATAACGCATGTGGATACTTCCACTGGAACATTGGCCGATGTAGAAACAATCGCCAACATGATTCATGAGATTAGCCCAGAAACCCTCATCGTGGTAGATGGCGTTTGCGCCACTGGCGGAGTTGAACAGAAGTTTGATCAATGGGGTATTGATGTCATTTTCACAGGATCGCAAAAAGCTTTAGCTGTGCCGCCTGGTTTAACCTTGCTTGCTTTCTCTGAGCGAGCCATTGAAAAAAGAAAATCTATGGCAGGAGTTAGAACCTACTACGGTGATATTCTCCGATGGATGCCTGTCATGGAGGACCCACACAAGTACTTTGCTACGCCAGCAGTAAACATGGTTTACGCACTGGAGAAAAGTCTTAGCATCATTACGGAGTTTGGGCTTCCTGCTTATTATGAAAAACACACTCGCATGGCTGCCAAAGTCAGAGCTGCTCTCACTACCGTGGGTTTTGAACTGGTTAGTAAACACCCAGCACCCACACTCTCCGTATTCAAGTACCCCCATGGCGTAGAAGATACTGCTTTCAGAAGTAAGCTTGCCGTTAAAGGAGTCATCGTGGCTTCAGCGTTAGCAGAACTTCAGAGCAAAGCATTCCGTATGGGACACATGGGCAGCGTAACTGAAGATGAACTGCTTGTGGCTCTTAAGAAAATATTGGAAGTATGCCAAGAGCTAGGCACTAATGTAGATAAAGGTCAGGCGTTAAATGCTTTCTTGGAAGCGTAATGCTCCAAAGCCACTTAAAAACTTCTTAGGTTCGTAAGAAATAGACTTGCACCAGACAAAAGAGGGGCTGGTAAAAGCATTGCCAGCCCCTTTTTAAGTATTTATGGCTGCTTCATAGCCCCATTTCGTTCTTCCTAAACACCTTTGCAATCTCAGAGATAACAAAAGGTACCAGAGCCAGCACGATGATGTAAGCAAATTCTGTTGGTGTGGGTGGAACGTTTTTGAAAACAGCTGCTATGGGTGGTACGTACACCGTAATAAGCATGAGTGCAATACCTATTAATGTGGAGTATGCCAAAAACCGATTGGAGAAAAGCCCCATCTTGAAAGCATAACCTTCGAAAGAGCGAGCAGAAAAAGCTCTTATAAGTTCAGATAAAACTAGTACCATGTAAGCAATCGTACGCGCTTCTTCCACACTGCCTACCCTACTTAGGCCAACTGAGAACCCGATCAGTGTAGCTGCAGTAATAGCAATACTCTGCACCGCAATAATCCCATAATGGTACCTCGTAAGTATGGGTTCCTTATGTCCCCTGGGCTTGGCACGCATAAGGTGTGGCTCCCCTGGTTCCATCCCCAGTGCTAATGCCGGGAAACTATCAGTGACCAAGTTCAACCAAAGCAGTTGCAATGGTATAAGCGGAGGAGGAAAGCCAAGCAGAATAGCAGTGAACATGATAAGCACTTCTCCCACGTTGCAGGATAGTAGGTAAACAATGAACTTACGCATGTTTTCGTAAATGGTACGTCCTTCAAATACTGCATCTACGAGGGTGGCAAAATTATCATCCATGAGAATCATGTCACTGGCCTCTTTCGCTACCTCGGTGCCTGACTTGCCCATGCTTACGCCAATATCTGCTTTCTTCAGTGCAGGAGCGTCGTTAACGCCGTCTCCCGTCATGGCTACCACTTCGTCTCTTTTTTGCAAAGCTTCCACAATCCTAAGTTTGTCTAAAGGATTAATCCTCGCAAATATGCTAATATCCTGCACTGTCTGCTGAAGCTCTTCATCACTCATGGTAGCAAGTTCAGCAGAAGTGATTACTTTACCTTCAGGAAAGTCTAGTTCCCTAGCAATGGCATATGCCGTTACTGGATGGTCTCCAGTAATCATTATTGGTCTGATACCTGCCTCACGGCATTTGTCCACAGCGTCTTTGACTTCAAGCCGGAGTGGATCCTTCATAGCTACAAATCCCAAGAAGGTAAGATCTTTCTCTATTTCTGAGTCCTCTTTAGGTAAGGAACCTTCAGTCACTTTCTGAGCAAAACCCAGTATTCTCAAACCCTGAGAAGCTAACTCCTCAGATTGTTGCAAAATAAGTCTCTTTCTTTCTTTTGGTAGTGGTTTGATCTCCCCATCTACGAGCTCGCTGTTGCACAATGACAAAATCACTTCAATGGCACCCTTAGATACCACTAAAAAGCGGCCGTCAACCTGATGAACTGTGGTCATGCGCTTGGTTTCAGAAGTGAACGGAATCTCGTGTACACGTGGTAGTTTGTTTCTAACGTCTTCTATGAACCCTTCGTCCAAGAAACTTATTAATGCGATTTCTGTGGGGTCGCCAGCATTGTTTGTGGCATCGTTACAAAGAATCATGGCACGAAGGAGCTCCTCTTCCAGTGTTTGTTGGCTGATTTGCTCCTCTTCCACATACTTATCGGAGAACCATGCCCCTACCAAGGTCATTCTGTTTTGTGTTAGGGTTCCCGTTTTATCTGTGCAAATGTGCGTCACCGCTCCTAGAGTCTCCACAGCCGGCAGGTTTCGTACTACTGCATTTCTTTCAGCCATATCTGCCACACCAAGAGCCAAAACAATAGTTACTACTGCCGGTAACCCTTCTGGAATAGCTGCCACTGCCAAGCTTATAGCAGTAAGCAGCATGTCAGTGACAGAGGCTCCCTGAAGGAAAACACCCATTGCAAAAACCACGGCTGAAACAATTAGAAATAGCACACCAAGCAAACGCCCCAGCGTGTCCAGCTGCCGCTCCAGTGGTGTTTTCTCCTTTTTAACCTCTCGTATTTTTGTTGCTATCTTTCCAAGCTCAGTCTCGGCGCCTATCGCGGTAACCAAGACCTTTGCTCTGCCTTTTGTGACTGCGGTTCCCATGAATACCATGTTCTTTTCAGTGGGTTTGTCGCTACTGGGGTCTACCGCATCCTTCTTTACCGATACTGATTCACCAGTTAGAGTGGATTCATCCAAATAAAGGGAACGTTCTTCTAGAATGATGCCGTCGCAGCTTACCTTATCACCGGCTTCCAATACCACCAGATCGCCCACTGTAACTTCCTCAGAATCAATGACTTGAACTTTCCCGTCACGTATGACTTTTGTAGTGGGGTTTGCCAGTTTCTTAACTGCCTCCAAAGCGGCTTCAGCGCGCCTTTGCTGGGTCACCCCCAAGATGGCATTCAGCAAAACCACAGCGATAATGGCGAGCGTGTCAATAAGTTCACCAAAAAACGCAGAAATAACAGCGGCTGCTATAAGCACGATAATCAGGAAGCTCTTGAATTGGTCGATAAATTGTTGTAGTAGCGTTTCCTTTTTTGCCTCAGGAAGTTTGTTAGGTCCGTATTTTTTCTGTGCCTCAGCAACTTCTTCGCTACTTAAACCTCGTTCTAGGAAATCTTTATTAAGTAACACTAAAGACTACCTCCTCTTTTTTACGGGATTAGATTAGACAGCACAACTAGGTTTCCTTTGACCCACACAATACACTTTTCAAAAGCGACATCCCTCAGCAAAAATGATACCAAATGATTGGCTTCAGCAAACCCATATGTTTTTAAGTCAAACTAATGGAGGGTGAAAGTCACACATCCACCCTCCATACATACACAATTCTGTTTATGTGTTTATTTCACTAATTCTTCTGCGACCACTTCCACGGCTGTTTCTAGCCCCTTCACAATAACCTCCAGAGGCATGCTCGCCCTGGGCGGTTTTGCACCTGCTGCCTGCTCTAATATGAATGGGATGTGAATAAAACCGTTCAAAACCTCTGGCTTATTGTTTCTCAAGTAATGTGAAACACCATAGAATACCTCGTTACAGCAATATGTCCCAGCCGTATAAGAAACAGAAGCAGGAATTACCTTTTCCACTAGTGAGTCAGCAATCTTCTCTACGGGTATGGTAGCAAAGTAGGCATCTGGTCCACCTTCCACCACAGGTGCATAACGAATTTGGTTGCCTTCATTATCGGGTATGCGGTAGTCTTTAACATTTATAGCTACCTTTTCTATGCTCAGTTCTACACGTCCACCAGCTTGTCCCACATTTATTACAGCCACAGGTTGATATTTTTCAATTAGTTTTACCGCCTCGTCAATGCATTTAACTGTGACCACTGGTAAAATTCCTGTTACCACTTCCAGCCCAGCAATGATCTTGCCTTCCAGCTGCTTTACGGCAAGCTCAGAAGGATTGACTTTTTCTCCACCGAAAGGCTCGAAGCCTGTCAGCAAAATCCTTGACATTATGGATTCCTCCTTTCTTCTTTAAAACAAGATTATGTACGCAAAAATCAAAATAGTGATCCACATCACCACAGCCACAGGAGCCTGCCGCTTTATAACCCCAAAATTGTCCTTCATTTCTAGCAAAGCCACTGGAACAATATTAAAGTTCGCCGCCATTGGACTGATTAGTGTTCCGCAGTAACCTGCAAGCATGCCTAATGTACCCAAAATCGCAGGATTGGCACCGTGCATTTCAATGACCAGAGGTATGCCTATACCCGTAGTGATCACAGCAAAGGCAGCAAATGCATTCCCCATTATTATTGTGAACAAAGACATACCGATGAAATAAGCAGCCAGAGTACCCAAAGCATATTGCGTTGGCACCACTGCAGATATGAGCGAAGCTACCACCGCACCCACACCAGCAGCGTTAAACACAGCGCCCAGCGCAGCCAAAAGCTGAGGCAACGTGGCTGCTGCACCCACAGCATCAATGAGTCTGCGTCCCTCCTGCATGGTATTACCAAAGCCTTCTCGGAACATTATCATGGCGACGATTATAGCCGCTATGGATGCCAGACCTAGTCCCATCAAAGCACCTAAGGTGGTAAACTGAGCAACCCCAAACGTTACAATAGGTATGATCAGAATAGGAATAAAGAGCTTGTTTCCCCACTTATCTCTTTCTGCAGTTCTGTACTCCAAGCTTGATTCCTTAGCAGATCCCACTCTAATCTGCTTAAACCCTGACAACAAAGCCATAACAACGAGAAAAGCTCCGACTACAGTATAAGGAAGGTGAATAATCGGTGCCATGAACGTCAGCCCAAAAAGCGTCCAAAATAGCGCCGTGGTATAACGTGCAGGATTTCCTTTATCAAAAACTGTGTAAAGAGAGACGATGATAAGAACTAATCCAGTAAGAAAATATATGTTGTCCAAGGTAACTATGCTAGGCATTTCCGCTCACCTTCCTCTCACTAAAATACTTCTGAATTTTGCGATCCAGCATAAGGTACTGCAAAAATCCATAGATGATGGCAAAGATACCCACTGGTATGGCATACCTTGACATGGTCAAAAGGTCCACCTCAATGCCAGCCTCTTTGAAAACACCTTGAATGAGAAGTAAGCCACTGGCAGCAACAAAGATATTCTGACCATAAAAGTTCCCATAATTCTCAGAAGCCGCAGAATAACCCATTAGATCCTGGTAGAGATCTTCTGGTATTTCTTCAACCCCATACTTTGCCTGGACAGCGCCTGTGACCATTGGTGCCACCAAAGGTCTTACAAACTGAGCATGTCCTCCTAACCTCAGCCCCAAAGCTCCAATAAGAACCCTAAGAGCCAAGTACAAAGACATAATTCTTCCCGCAGTAGCAGCCTTTATGGAGCTAATCAGCTTGGCAGCTTGCTCTCTTAAACCATGTTTCTCTGCCAAGCCTATAGCAGGTAACGTCAACACGAACAAAGACATAGCACGATTGTCCACAAAAGCTTTTCCCATAATACTTAGAATCTCCATAAAGTTAAGGCCAGATACTAAACCCGTGATCACACCAGCAATTAGAACAATGAGCAAGGCATCTACTCTGAATACAAACCCTACCACGACAATCAAGATACCGATAAGCTTAATCACTCATGCTCACCCCATTTCGCATAATGTGTGCTTCGAAGGAATAAAGAAGGTAACTAATTCAACTTTAGCACCCCGTAAACTCTATAACGTTATCACAACTTGAAATTCAAGCAAAAATGTTCATCGCATAGCCACGCAGAATCAGCCTGCTTCTGAACATGTTAGCAATGAAAGTAATCTTCGTATACGGCATTAGGATGTGTGCGGGCGTTACTTTCTTCCTCACACTCAAAAAAACATTATTCAAGTATAAAGAAAGCTCACTTACGAGCAGCAGCTGAGAAGGCAAGCCTCCTCAGGGGAGTAGATCGTTCATTGGTTCTCTCCCCTTGCTCATAAGAAACGTAAGCAAAACTTTATACATGGGTTTTTCATTAACCCCGCTTACTGCCTAGGTGCTTTACTCGCCATATCCTTAGTACAGTTACATGGTGATTAGGTGTGTCTCGTTTACAGTTCTTCGAAGAATCAGATGCAACAGCCAGATGAGTCAAACCGTCGTTTTGAAACAAGAGTGGCGGCAAAAGTGCCGCCACTCTGTTCTTCTTAGTTCCTTGGAATTAGGTCTAGTTACTGCAGTACCTCTCTAATAGCCCTCGCTATTTTGTCTTTGTCCGGCAAAACTTCTCTTTCAAGTACGGTTGTATATGGAGGTGGCACCTGTGCTCTAGCAACTCGCTTAACAGGAGCTTTCAAGAATTTGAATCCCTCATCAGCGGCAATGGCAGCCACGTCCGAAGCAAAGGAACTATCTCTGTAGTCATCTAAGCAGACTACCAATCTCCCTGTTTTTTCGAGCGAGCTAAGAATTAGTTCTTTGTCCAAAGGTTTTATAGTCCTTGGATCAACAACCTCCACTGAGATGCCCTCAGCAGCTAATTCTTCGGCAGCCTCCAGGGCCATTGTGTTAGTAGATCCGGCAGCCACCACTGTGACATCTTTACCTTCTCTTTTTATGTCGCCTTTGCCTATGGGTACTAAGTACTCCTCATCTGGCACCTCACCTTTCAACATAGCAGATCTTATGTCGTAGGCAAAGACTACTGGGTTATCATCGCGTATGGCACTCTTAAGCAGTCCTTTGGCATCATATGGTGTGGAGGGATATACTACTTTGAATCCCGGATAGTGGACAAACAGTGAACATATGTTATCGGAGTGCTGAGGTCCAGCACCTCCACTACCCATGCTCATAGCCAGGTAAGTAACAGGAACGCATACATCTCCCCCGGTTGCGTATCTTAGGCGCCCAGCAACTGAAATCATTTGGTCTGCTGCCACGTACATGAAACTAGCTGCTCCATATTCCACCACAGGTCTCATCCCTAATAGTGACGCACCTGTGGCAAGCCCTGTAAACCCGGCTTCAGAAATAGGTGTATACCTTATCCGCTCAAACCCAAACTCGTCAAATAGACCTGTCTCAGCACCAAACATGCCCAGCTCCAAGTTCTCTCCCATCATAAACACATTAGGGTCTCGTCGGAGCTCCTCTCTTAAAGCTTCATTTATTGCCTGCACGAACATCTTCTGACTCATTACAATCCCCCCTTTCTAAGGAAGCACAAGATCCGTGTAAACATCTGTGAAAGCTTCACTCGGATCCGGGAATGGACTGGACTCTGCAAACTCTACGGCTTCTTCAACCTGCTTATTCACTTTGTCCCAAATCTCTGTTTTCTTCTCTTCGGTAAGTATTCCTTGATCCATCAGTTTTTTCTCAAAATTCGCGATAGGATCTTTCTTCTTCCACTCTTCAACTTCTTCCTCAGGCCTGTAAATCCATCCCATTTGTTCGTCAGCCCCCGCCCCCGCATGGTGGCCGTACCACCTGTATGTGACAGCCTCAATTAAAGTAGGACCTTCACCTTCTTTTGCTCTCTTCAATGCCTCGCTAACCGCCTCATAAACTGCCAGTACATCGTTTCCGTCAATTGTCACTCCCGGTATTCCATAACCTTTAGCTCTTTCGGAAATGTTCTTCACAGAAACCGAGTAAGAAGCTGGGGTTGACACAGCATATTGGTTATTCTGAACCAGATAGACTATAGGTAACCTCCATATGGTGGCAAGGTTAAGACCCTCGTGGAAGACTCCCTGGTTAGAAGCACCGTCGCCAAAGAAACAAATAGTAGCTCCGCCAGTATTCTTCATTTTTTGTGCCAGGGCAACACCTGCAGAA
>Ga0209409_1002695_pt1 | contig 12769 bp, 11 predicted proteins | sample AD_JPNMR1_MetaG_FD_184424 | JGI IMG/M metagenome (GOLD analysis project Ga0209409, IMG submission 184424) | Active sludge microbial communities of municipal wastewater-treating anaerobic digesters from Japan - AD_JPNMR1_MetaG (SPAdes) (version 2) | ecosystem: Engineered > Bioreactor > Anaerobic...
ATAATCCCATACGGAAAAGACTGTGCTCTGACCCTACCAGATACCACTACAGCAGCATACGAGCATATTTAGATGAGTATGCTGATGTAGGAGTACCTATAGATCACCATGATTACTTTGTGCAGTTGGGGAAAACGTTTGCTGAGAGGGTAGCAAAGTTTATGCGGTATGAGGAGTATTACCGAAAAAAATATTCGTATGTAGTGGATTGGGTGTAAAAAAAATAGAAATGGGGTCAGAGCCATAATGTGGCAAAATTAAAGCAGTATGAGGAATATTATCGTAAGAAATATTCCATAACATACTTTAGAGGTTATGAAAAGCACAAAAAGGAGATCAAAACATAAAAAATATGCAAAGAACCTTGCTTTTTGTTAGTCAATGTTGAAATATAAGCTCTTTTTTTACATGGAATCAATTGCCTTCCATGTATTCGTTAGTTTTCATACATACATTTAATCTTCAAAAAAGCAACCGCCTTTTTACTAAATATCGTAATAGCGCTGTAGATTTTTATATGACAGTGCTTCTAAGATATGGCGTTTTTCAATTGTTTCTGAGTTGTCCAGATCAGCAATGGTGCGGCTCACTTTTAATATTCTGAAAAAGCTTCGTGCAGAAAGATTCATTCGCTTTATTGCAAGTTCCAGTATTGATTCGCATTCAGCGTTGATTGCACAAAATTCTTTTACCTCGTCGCTGGTCATGCGTCCATTGCTGGTGGTTGTTCTTCCCTTAAATCTCCGGGCTTGAATATCACGCGCCTTTATTACACGTTGACGTACTACCTCAGAACTTTCAGCATTGCCTTTTCCCAGCAAATCCTTATATGGCACTCTTCCAACCAGCACTTCAATATCAATACGGTCAAGTATGGGACCTGCTATTTTACTGAAGTAGCTACGGATTTTGCCTGGCGAACACTTGCAAGGGATCTCTGGATCAAAAAGATACCCACACTGGCAGGGATTGCTTGATGCAACCAGCATAAAATCGGCAGGGAATGTCATGGTTCCCATTGCTCGTGATATGGTAATATGGCAATCCTCCAGTGGTTGACGCAGTGCCTGTATCACATCGTTTCGGAATTCCACAAATTCATCCAAAAACAGCACACCATTATGTGCCAGTGATACCTCACCCACGGTGGGAATTTTGCCGCCGCCAACAAGTGCCGCATCAGAACTGGTATGGTGTGGCGCCCTGAATGGCGGTGTGTATATAAGTCCCTGCCCATGTCCAAGTGTACCACCAACCGAATGTATCATTGTGGTTGTGATTGCCTGCTCTTTAGTAAGCGGCGGCAAAATCCCCGGGACACATTTTGCAAGCATGGTCTTCCCCGAGCCAGGAGGCCCATACAGTAATATATTGTGTCTGCCTGCAGCTGCTATCTCCAGTGCCCGTTTGGCCGATTCCTGCCCCATAACGCTTGCCATATCAAGGTACCCGTTGCTGGAACTATCGCCACTTTCATGATGAGTATAGGCCTGTATTTTCCCACAACAGGCTTCTACTGCCTGTGCAATATCTTTTACGGGATATACCTTTATCCCTTCTATAGCTGTTGCTTCGTTGCGATTTTCATACGGGACAATGAACTCATAGATGCCAGCCCTATATAGCGCTATTGCCATTGATGTGACTCCTTTGATGGGGCGCACTCTTCCATCCAGGGATAGCTCCCCAACCATGGGTATATCAACACGTGCACTTTCCACCTGCCCTGTTGCTATAAGTATTGAAACTGCAATGGGTAAATCCAGGTTAGCACCTTCCTTGCGATAGCCAGCAGGGGCTAAGTTGACAATAAAATTTTTTGGTGGGAATTCAAAACCACTATTTTCAATTGCCGAGCGAATCCTGTCTTTTGATTCGCGGATTACGGAATCAGGCAAACCAACAATGGTAAAGTTTGGCAGCCCTTTAACAATGTCCACCTCCACATCAATAAGGTGCGCATCAATGCCATGAATGACAAGCGATAAAGCCTGTGAAAGCATAAGTATTCCTCCGTACGTGTTTTATATATACAACGCATGAGGAAGAAAAAATTTAAAAAATTTTGGGATTTTTTTATTAAATATTAAAAAATAAAGCCCCTTACAATCTATGCAGGAGCTTTGATATAGCAACATTATAACAAAATGGCTATTGAAAACGATTTATGGAAAAGTAATATCCAATTCCATAACTTGAGTTGGTGTATATGGTTGTATAGTAGAAGTATCAAGAGAGTTGTATAGGGTTTGCATAGTTAAAATAGTGTTAATGTCTTCACTTTGTTAAAAAATATTAATTTTACTGGGATTCCAATAAGTTAAATTCGGTTGATTACATTGAACCCAATTGTTGTAATCATTATTATAATAATACCAATCATTATCATAACAATAATAAACGATATCGCCAATATAACCAATATCAGCAATGCCTGGATATTTATGCAATTTGCTACCATCATAAAACCCTAAAAATTTATCTTTGGTAAAGAATGCAGAGTTAAACATTTGATCAATTTCAATTCGTAATATTGCTTTTGTAAGCAAATTATTATAAAAATTTAAATAATCCAAATTATTCCACACAACTTTTGCAGGAGTATTTTCAACATTAAAAATATTATTTGCATCTTCTGCTTGTTTTGGAAAAGCAATATCTATTCGAGCAACTGTTCCATCACTTCTGGCTCGTATAGTAAATATTCGCCGTTTATCTTGAATATTTTTATCATAAAAAGGAGTATCACCACCAGGCAAACCATATATTGGATTACCATCATCATTGTACAGATAATCCCAATTTTGAAAATATACTGAGCTTGTTAGTGTATAATCATTTCCATTTTGGGTTGCCTTCATAAGTAAGTTTTTAGGATCTGCATTCATAAAATGTATAAATGCTTTTACTTTTTTTGTTGTATCAAGACCTGCAAAATGTTCATCATACCAATTCAACAATGGTTCTAAATTAATATCAATATGTATCTCCATCACTTTTTCAAAACTAGTAGCATCAAAAAAAGCTTCGATTTCATATTGTTTATAATAATCGGAAACACCATCTTCATCAACATCTGTATTGTTGCGTTTAACTAAATCTACAAAAGCATGTCCCTTTGCTTTATCATTAATAATTGAAAAATACACAATAATCCGTTTATATTCTTTTGTAGGATCATTTGAATCAAATTCTTTATATCCTTCTTCCAATGATACTTTCCAATCATAACCATCTCGACTTTTTTCAGCTATTATTGTACCTGCACCTCTTTCTCCATTGTACTGTATTGTCATCCCGGGATTTTCAAAAAGTTCAGGATATTTAAAAATGAATTGCAATGTATTTTTAATATCACTTTTAAATTCATTACTCAGTTGAATATGATAACGTGCCCAAAACCACCATTCTGCTAAACCCCACTGCATATCACTTATAGGCACTCCATCAGGTACAGTATAGCTTTTAGTAAAATTATTTAGTAAGTATGAACGTACACTTTTTCCTTCTTGCGTATCTACACCTGTAAGTGCTGCTGGTAAATCAATAAATGAACTTAAAACTGCATTTGCAATTGAGTTATCGTCTGAACTTGAACTTGAAGATCCTGAACATGAAACAAAAATAAGTAATGATAGCATTACTATAATTAATGTCGTTTTGTTAAGAAACCCAATCATTATTACCCTCCTCGTTTTAATAGTTTACATGAGCATAAAAATACTTTTTCAATACTAATGCAAAAGGTTTTCTTAAAAACTTGAGTTAGGCGATTTTTTTGAAAAAAAAGTACAATGGAGCAAAAAAATGGTATTAATTTTTAACCCCATTGTGAATAGTATCGTAAAAACGGTAAATATACAATTGGTAAAAAAGAACACGGAAGAAATCAGAAAGCAAGTATTTTTCAACAGTGGGCAAAATATTTTCAAAGCCACAGAAGAGGCATTTTGAGAATGTTATTACCTCAGTCGTTGATCTTGATAAACGAAAAATGATGAGCAGGATTACTTAACATGGTGATAGGAACTGTGATGTCAGCAACGTGATAAAATTCATTCGTAATACGTCATGGAAGAAAGAATATCTTTTAAAGCGAAATTATTGCTATTTCAAGCAGGTTGCGAAGCCATCATCAGTTGGGTTTCTTATATTTGATGATTCAATTCTTGACAAGAAGGGGAGTCCCAGGAAGATGGAAGAACTTGGATGGCATTATTCACATACGAAGGGGAAAGTGGTTCGAGGACATTGTTTGGTAAGCATTCACTATTGTTATGGGAATATATCATTTCCTTATGATTGTACGATGTATTATTCCGAGAAAGAAGCAAAGAAGTTTAGGACACTATCAGATGAGGAACATGAAGGCCATTACAAAGTATTGCGCATTGGTTTTAAAAGCATTTTGTTATCTTGAAGCTTTGCGAATCCAAAATAATAAATCGAATATTGGCCAGTCGAGAAAATACGTTAAGGCACGTCGTAAGAAGGAGTTTGTTAATAAAATTGCTAATCTCGTAAAAAAAGGTGTACCTATGGATAAGATTTATGAAGAATTGAGAATAGTGGTGTAATTTTCGCCTAACTCAAGTTAATTAAATATTAAAAAATAAAGCCCCTTACAATTTATGCAGGGGCTTTGATATAGCAACATTATAACAAAATGGCTATTGAAAACGATTTATGGAAAAGTAATATCCAATTCCATAACTTGAGTTGGTGTATATGGTTGTATAGTAGAAGTATCAAGAGAGTTGTATAGGGTTTGCATAATTGGTGGAATTCCCGATGCTTGTTCAAAAATACCAAGACGCCATGGTTTCCACTCTAAATTCACTGGTTTAGTACATGGCACCCAATTACTATTTTCAAAATAGTACCACTCACTATTATAATTATAGTAAATTTTTTCATTTGTTTCACAATAACCAATATCAAGTGTTCCTGTATAGGTATATAATTTATTAGTACCATCATAAAACCCTAAAAATCTATCTTTGGTAAAGAAAGCAGAGTTAAACATTTGATTAAATATGGATTTATCTGTGACAATTGGAATATTTTTAAACGCATCACCAAATGGCACATTTGCTAAAGAAATATTGGATTGTAAAATCTTCCCTGGAGTATTACTATCATCAAAAATGTTATCATCCGCTACTGGGAAAGCAATATCTATACGCGCAACCGTTCCATCACTTCTTGCCCGTATTGTATATATTCGCCTTTTTTCTGAAACATATGTATCCCAAAGGGGAGTATCACCATTATCAGGACCATAATTTGCTTTGTCATACCAATAATCCCATGTTTCCATATATACTGAGCTTGTTAGTGTATAATCATTTCCATTTTGCGTTACCCTCATCAACATGTTTTTTGGACCTGCATCTTGAAAATGTTGAATTGCATTACTTTTGTAATCACCAGTAAGATTATTAAAGTTATCTGCATACCAATCCAACAAAGGTTCTAGATTACAATCAGCCTGCACTTCCATAGTTTTTTCAGATCCTGTTGCATCAAAGTCTATTTTGACGATGTATTCTTTATAATAATCGGAATGATCATCTCCATTCGCATCTGTTTCTGTACGTTCAACGGCATCTATGAGGGCAAACCCTTTAGCTTTATCATTCACTATGGAAAAGCACAAAATGAGACGTATATATGCTTTTTCAGGATCATTTTCATCAAATTCTTCATATCCTTCCTCAAGTGTTACTTTCCAATCATAATCAACTGGATTTTTTTCAGCTGTTATTGTACCTGCACCTAAATCTCCATTGTACTGTATTGTCATCCCGGGATTTTCAAAAAGTTCAGGATGTGAAAAAACAATTTGTAGTATTTCTTTAGTGAAATTTTTAAACTCATCCCCCAGTTGAATAAACACACGCGCATGTTGCCACCAGTATGCTAAACCCCACTGTATATCACTTATAGGCACTCCATCAGGTACGGTATAGCTTTTAGTAAAATTATTTACTTGAGTTAGGCGATTTTTTGAAAAAAAAATACAATGGGGCAAAAAAATAGTATTAATTTTTTACCCCATTGTGAATAGTATACTAAAAACGGTTAATTGACAATGGGTAAAAAAGAACACACAAGGACTTTGAAAGCAAGTATTTTATATCAGTGGGCAAAATTTTTTCAAAGCCACAGAAGAGGCATTTTAAGAATTTTATTACATCAGTTATTGATCTGGATGGACGAAAGACGATTACCCGGATCACTGAAAACGGTGACAGACAATGTGATGTCAGCAATGTGATAAAATTCATACGTGATACATCGTGGAAGAAAGAAGATCTTGTAAAGCGTAATGTTGGCTATTTTAAGGAGGTTGCAAAGCCATCACCTGTTGGATTTCTTTTGTTTGATGATTCAATTCTTGAAAAACGTTGCAAGCCCAAGAAGATGGAAGGGCTTGGATGGCATTATTCACACACGAAGGGGAAGACAATTTGTGGGCATTGTTTGGTAAGCAGTCACTATCGGTATGGTGATATATCATTTCCGTATGATTTTGAGATGTATTATTCCGAAAAAGCGGCAAAAGCATTACATGAGCCATTTAAGACAAAGATTGATATTGTATGCGATAGTATCAGACAATTTCATCCCTTTGGCAATGAGAAGGTGTATGTGGTTGTTGATAGCTGGTACTCTTCAAGTCGGGTCATTGGGGCGGCGCAGTCAAAGGGATTTGAGTTTATAGGAGGTTTAAAAAGCAACAGGACGTTCAAATTGCGGGAAAATGGGCCTAAACATAAGCTTTGGGTGTATGCGAAAAATGTACGAAACACATCATTGGACGAGATTATCGTTGATGGTGTAGCCTATCTGGTGCGACGAGTCAACTGCTGGGTTACAGGAGTTGATAAGGAAGTCGTGATACTCATCTCCAAAAGGAAGAAGGACGGATCAAGGTGCTTTATCCTTAGCACGGATACAAGCTTGAGCAATGAGGAGATTATCCGGTATTACAGCTACCGCTGGGATATTGAAACAGGATACCTCTATTGCAAAGATCGTCTTGGGTTAGGACAATATCAGATGAGGAGCATGAAGGCCATTACAAAATATTGCGCATTGATTTTCTCAGCATTTTGTTATCTTGAAGCTTTGAGACTCCACAATAATCAATCGAGTATTGGTCAATCGAGAAAATATTTTAAGGTGCGTCGCAAGAAGGAGTTGGTGAATAAAATTGTTTATCTTGTAAAAAAAGGTGTGCCTCTGGAGAAGATTTATGAAGAATTGAAAATAGTGGCGTAATTTTCGCCTAAGTCAAGTAATGAGTTAGTTATATATAGTATTGATTATAAGTCATTGCTATAGTGGGAAAGGTGATATTCCTTTTAAATATTATAAATATAATTGACAAATTATATAAAGTTTATTGTTTTAATTCAAAATAAAGATTATAAATGAATCAACAAAAAGATAAAAATCAAAAATAAATAAAAGTTATAACTATAGATTATTACAACAGTTATGTTTTAAATAAAAGATAAAAGATAAAAAAAGAAAAAGGAAGGAATTGTTGCCATGGTAAAAGATATTATTGTTTTTTACTATCTTCCTGTTAGTATTTTTATTTCCTATTGTTGCTGTACAATAATTACCACAATTATATATGCAATAAAGAAAAACAATGTAATTGTGCCAGTTTTGATATTATGTATAGCACTGATGTTTGTTTCATTAATGTATGTATATCCTTTTTATGTATATTTTTGTATACCTCATTATGTGGATACCATTGTAATCATTTTTATTGGGATTTATTGTTTATTAGTGGCAGTACCCCCTTATGGGGATAGTATCCATTATTTTCATAGTAACATGTATTCGGTTATTGGTAAAAGTATAATCATATTATTAATTATTATTTTTACAAATAATGTTTATGATCAACAAAAAATTATAATCCCCAGTGTTGACATGATTCTTTCTTTTAGCGTTCTTTTTGTAAAGCCAGAGAATTCAACATGTTTAAGAATACATTACCCGCATAGGGAATCATTCCTGATACTGGTTTTAATAGCAATTGGTTATTGCATACTATTTATGGATAGTTGTATTCTGATGCCTTCACTTCTTGTTTTTGCTGTACTATCGGTATCTATAATCAGTTTTATAGCAAAGTTTTTAATCTATTTATGTAATAATAGTAACCAGGAATACATTGGAATACATAATGAGCAATTATATACAACAGAAAAATATAAAGCATTAATCAAAATAATTAAAGAACATGTTAATGAGTACTATAACTCACCCATTGACAGATATACCATTGCACTGCAATGTGAAATGCATCCTGATTACATATCTAAAGTCTTCAAAAGTGAAGAAGGAATAACCATTAATAAATATATACAAATTGTACGCCTGGAAAAAGCTTATCATTTATTATTGTATTCTGACAAAAAAATAATTGAAGTTGCTTTTGATGTAGGTTATGACAATTTAGCCACATTTTACCGACATTTTGTAAAGCACTTTAAAAAATCACCTCAACAAATTAGAAAAGAGCAACCCGATGGATGAAATGACTGTTATATAACAGCACTGGTTTTTGATTGGGTGAATGATTTTTTCCTGCTGGCACAATAGTATTGATATGATATCTGTAATGCACGAACCGCTTCCTCAGGTGATTCAAAACTGGGAATAGAATATGCAGTGCGTACTTTTAGTATACGGTCAACTGCATTGGGTATGTATATCCCTGCAGGTTTATCATATTCTTTACATAACTTCATCAGTTCAAGAATACCATCAATAACAACTTGCTGCCATACATTAGGTACTGCACAGATGCCATCAATTTCATCTGACGATAAAAGATTAGTAAAAATATCAATGAATGTTTGCAGTGACAACGTTGGCCCTAAATCTATTGGATTTGAAACATTATAGAGTTTACCACACTGAGAAATTCTTTGCTGTAGTTCACCTGATAGTGTAGGTATTTCAAAGCCAGCTTCAACAAGCAAATCAGAGGTTATGCCGCCAAAAGCGCCTGAATTGGTAAAAATTGCTATGCGTTTGCCTTTGAGCAAAGGCATGGTGGTAAAGATCTTTGGCATGGAATGCAATTCACTTATGGCTTTACAGCGAATAATGCCTACCTGCCTGCATGCTGCATCAAAAATGGTATCATTATTTGCCATGCCAGCAGTATGTGACATGGCAGCCTTTGCACCTTCGCTGGTCCTGCCAACTTTATATACCAGAATGGGGATTGATGAGCGTTTTGCAGCTTCAAGAAATCGTTTACCATTTTTGATGCTCTCAAGATACATGCCAATAACTTTTGTTCCATCGGTATTAAAGTAATCAATACAGTCAGCTTCGTCGATATCTTCTTTATTGCCAATGCTCATCATTTTATTGACATTGACAATGTCGCTCCGCAATGAGTCCATTATGAGTACGCCAACTCCGCCACTCTGTATAACATAGGAAATATCACCGGGGCGTTCAAACACACCATCGTATTCACCGGGACGTGCTCCAAAAAAGCAACAGAACCGGTTATGTGCATTTAATGTGCCAAGACAGTTTGGGCCTATGAAACGTATATTGTATTGCCTGGCAATTTCATTTACCTGTTGCTGCAGTTTTCTCCCATATTCGCCTTCTTCAGTAAAACCAGCAGTTTCAATGATAACTGCCTGTATGCCTTTTTTCCCACATTCTTCCATTACATCAGGCACAGCAGGAGCAGGAGTAAGGATAATAGCTAAATCAACATCATGAGGTATTTCTAAAAGGCTTCTGTAGCCCTTACAGCCTTTAACATCTTCCCCTTTACGGTTAATTGCATAGATTTTTGCATCATAATTAAGAAATGTGAGGTATTCACAGATTGTAGCACCTAAATTAAATGGTTTATTGGAAGCACCTATTACAGCAATTGACCGTGGGTTAAAAAAAGCATCCATAGATAGCTCCATTATAATGTAGTATTTGTATGACAACTTACAAAATATGGTATTTTTATCAATAAAAAAAATATAGTTATTTTATATTATTTTTTATAATTTTTTGACGAAGGGGAATTATTATATACGGTATATATTGCCTAAATGTTTCAGAAAAAAATGATAGCAATTATCTTCATCGTTATAAGCAAAAAAAGATGAATAATGCATTATTGTATATTAAAAAGCATTTTTATGAGTGATTATTTCAATATAATACCCTTTTATATTTTTAATACGTGTATTGATTGTTATGATTGTATCTCTTTTTTCATTGTTGCAAATTCGGTATTGATTGTGGAATTTTGTGGAGGATAGATTCTGTTAAGTACCATAATGGTTATTACATTCGCAATAAATCCAGGAACTATCTCATAACAATAATTACTTAATCCTAAAAAATTCCATGAAACCAGCGCAATTGTGCCTGCAAGCATTCCCCCCAGTACGGATTGCCATGATGTATTCTTTGAAAAAAGTGCAAAAAGCACTATAGGGCCAAATGCAGCACCAAAACCACCCCATGCATAGGCTACCAGTCCAAGAACTGTATTTTCAGGATTCATGGCAAAGAGTGCCGCGATGATTGTGATAAGCATTGTGGTAATTCGGCCAATGTGAATTAATTCTTTCTGTGATGCGTTTCGTTTAATGATACGCTGGTAAAAGTCTTCGGTTAATGCTGCTGAACACACCAGCAATTGTGAATCGGCTGTGGACATGATTGCTGAAAGTATTGCTGCAAGGAGTATTCCGCCGATCCAGGGTGTAAAAAATTTCTGTATCATGAAAATAAAAACTTTTTCTGCATTGTGTTGCGATAGTTCCGGGAATAGATACACTGCTGCAATCCCAATGAAGGAAGCACCACATAATGAAATGGTTACCCATGTCATTGCGATCTGGCGGGCACTCTTGATATCATGGTGTGAATGTATTCCCATGAAACGTGCCAGTATATGCGGTTGACCAAAATAGCCAAGCCCCCATGATGCAGTAGACACTACTGAGAGTAACGTTACTGATGTAAATGGGTTAATTGGCAGAGACGCCTTTTGCATGGCATGAGTTATAGTGTTAAAGGATCCAATGTGCTTCATGGAAACAATGGGGACAACAATAATGGCAATAAACATAAGTGAGCCCTGAACAACGTCGGTAACACTGACAGCAAAAAAACCACCGAGGGATGTGTAAAAAAGAATGATGCCTGCACCAATCAGTACTGCAATATGATATTCGATGCCCAGCATGGACTCAAATAGTTTTCCTGATGCAACAAATCCAGAAGAAAGATAAATAGTAAAAAATATAAGGATAATTAACGCTGATATTATACGAAGAAGCCCTGTGGGGTCTTTGAAGCGATCTTCGAAAAATGTTGGCAGTGTAATAGAATCAGTAATTTCGGTATAAATACGAAGCCGTTTTGCCACAAATTTCCAGTTACAGTATGTTCCAAGCAAAAGTCCAACTGCAATCCATATAGCAGGCATGCCTTTAGTATACAATGCACCTGGCAATCCCATGAGTAGCCAACCACTCATGTCACTGGCCTGTGCTGATAATGCCATGACAAATTTGCCTAATTTCCTACCACCCAGAATAAAATCAGAGATATCATGTGATTTATTATAATAATATACTCCAATTGCCAGTAATAGAACCAGATATAATCCAAAGGTTATGAAGGTTGTTATCATAGCCTGCTATCCTGTATTAATTAAAAAACTTATCAATGATTGCAATGTATATTCTTGATTGTCAATGTAATATCAGTATTTATTTGTTAACTTTTTTAAGGAAAGAAATATTTTACCACCCACGCTATCGAAGGGCATCAGTGGTATATATTTAATAGTAGTGTTCTATCAAGCATTTAAGGTAGTATTACTGATGCAATGGATAAAAAATAATATATAAATTAACAACATAAGAAATCAATTTTTTTATTGACTAAAAAAAACACTGTGACTATTATTTCAAATGATTGAGCACATTACAGAAAAAGGTGAGCGGTATGATAGAATTAACAGATAAAGGAAATGGTACATTCGTTGTAAAGATAATCATGCAGGAAGTTCATACATTAGATGTTCCGGATCTGAAAGAAAAGCTTCAACAGGCTATCGTCAATAAAGGAATAAAGCGAATGGTTGTTGACCTTTCAGATGTTAAGATGATTACCAGCTCAGGTATAGGTATTTTTCTAAACATCAATCAGAATCTTAAATCGCAATTCAGGTTGGCTGCACCTACTCCTGAAGTACAGAAGGTGTTAGAATTAACAAAAGTTACATCAATGATAAAAGTATTTAATTCAGTTGAAGCAGCTCTTCAGAGTTTTTGATGTAAATGGAATAATATACTCTCGCCACTGAAAGCAGCGTGAGTGTATACATTCATAATCAATTATAAAAAACATGAATACTGTTTTCATTTTTTCTACTAATTTTGAAAATATATTTTGATTTCATGTCATATTAAAATTTATTTTCTCATTATCGGTAATGTGCTATATTTGTGCTAAATTAGTATGGTGATATATTCGATATAGTATTTTGAGTTTTTATTATAGCACGATTATAATTTTAATCGTACTATCTTATCAAGAGTGGTGGAGGGACTGGCCCTGTGAAGCCACGGCAACCGGCACAGGTAAAAGTCGGTGCCAATTCCAGCGGAAGAAATTCCGGAAGATGAGATAGGCAACTGGTAACCGCTTATTCCAAACTTCCGGTAAGCGGTTTTTTATTTTTATATAG
>Ga0209409_1002703_pt1 | contig 12734 bp, 18 predicted proteins | sample AD_JPNMR1_MetaG_FD_184424 | JGI IMG/M metagenome (GOLD analysis project Ga0209409, IMG submission 184424) | Active sludge microbial communities of municipal wastewater-treating anaerobic digesters from Japan - AD_JPNMR1_MetaG (SPAdes) (version 2) | ecosystem: Engineered > Bioreactor > Anaerobic...
CGTAGTAATCCTTTTGAGACATCTCACAGTGAATCACCAAGGAGGCCCACCTCCTTTAGGGGACGGGGGGAATTGGGTACACTTCCCAGTTTACTTTCGCTCTGCTCTGCATACCTATTTATCATATCAAATCAATCTCCTGCATGTACTTGGGCATCTTAGGCACCCTCGTGGTAAACCGTTCGATGCCGATCCTGTACGGATCTGCCAGACTCTTGCCCGAAAGGGAACGGCTGAAATACGACGATTTGAGGCCGTCTTTGGCAGATCTGAGGCCAATGTTCCAGCAAGACTGGGACCTCTGCGATTCGTCGGCGCATGTAGGCTGGCCTGGAGGTCCGGGCAGATCTCTGATTCTGAAACAGATCTGCTCAGGGCTACTGAAAGCCCCTCTCCTTCAGGGGAGGGGTAGCTTACCGACAGAACGTATCTGTATCCAGGAGGAAGCGGACCCGGACAAACACTTTTCAACCTGCTCTCAAGAACCGCCATGGAACCACGATCAAAAACGCTTATTCCAACATCCCTAGCCATTTCCGCGGCTGCATACTTATACCAGGGGATCTTTCCTGTAATCCCTAGTATCCGAAGACCAGTTAGGTACAGAACGCAGATCAAACGCCTGAGGCCAGAGATTTTCCATTTCAAGCATTATCGCCTCCTTTCTAGATTTCACGATATACGCAACCGCATTGACATAAGTTTCTGCCTCGCCCTTTATCGCAGCTCTATGATGGACGTAGACCCACGGATTTCCCCGAACAACCGCTATATGATCCAATTCTAGAGAAAAGTCCTTAGCTACCGCCGCGGATGTGTCATGCTCAATAACCAGCTCAGCTCGTATTGCTGAACGCACTGGCGAGTCCATGTTACGATCGCCGCGTATGGCAGACTTTACAGATATCGGTTTTTGTCGGTCGCCGCGTATCGCCGCTCGCGAATATATGTTCCGGATGCGGTTAGACGCTATAGCGGCTTTTGTTTGCGCATTTTTCGCTCGCTGTGTACGGATAGCGGCTATGTGATAGCACGATTGAGTGCGCTCGTATTCCCCATCCACTTCGTAGTATTTTGCGAACCAGTTCCGGCAAAAGGGCATTATGGTAACAGCGTTAGAAATCGTACCGTAGTTGGGCGTGTCATAGGCCTGCGTCAGTATGTAGATCTTGTTCGGATAAAGTTTCACGGTATATACTTTTCCCGAAAACGATTCGTATGCAGTACATTCTCGGTATTCGGGAGTTCGGATGGCAACCTGCTCATAATGTATTATAGAGCGACCGCTGGTTTCGCGAGGAATTTTGAAGATCCAGTAGTATGTTCTTCTATCTGTTATAGCGCCACCAGGCCATGCAGCCAGGTCGTTCAGAGTTGATCGAGAGTATGGACCGCCATCTTCTATGTGCGGAATATACGTCCAGACCCATGTCCGCTCTGGCAAATTTCCCCAGAACTTTGCGTCATAAAAGGCGTTATACCACCAGTATCTGTCGGTGAATTTGGTTGTCTCAGCCATCGATATTACCTCAAAGATATCTCTATTAATTTAGTTTCATAGCCCGTGCCACTGTCTCTCCGACCGACCACCGCAAAAATGGCCTTTTCAATGTCGTTCGCAGTGGGGATAACAGCTTGCGCTGACTCTATAGTGTCGTATCTCGTCTCGTTCATGATCCAAGTGTCGCCTGCGTCTTTAGACCACCAGATCTCGCTTTTTCCGTTCTTGTAAACTTCTGCCAGAAACACCGGTCTGCTTGAATATCCCGATACCACCAGCCTTTTTACATACGAAGACGCTCCGAAGTCGTGTATAAGCCCCCATCCATCCTCTCCCAGAAAATCGGTTCGCCATAAGCGCGACCCCGCACCCGCTATGACACACACCGCGTTCCCCGCCACCACCGGCTCAAACGACGATTCGATGTGAGAAAGGTCTAAAAGAACTTCCCATCCGTCCCCCGTGTTAGGATATCGCAGTTTACGGATAACTCTGTCAAACCCAACCGCAATAATATACCAGTCAAATTCGTCCATCGGGACTATAACAGCAGTATACGCCGGACACGGCTCGTTCAAATTCATCCTTTCCCAGAGAAGTCCTGTGTTCGTAGTAATCCACCAATCGTCGTCCGCCGAGAATAACGCTATCCCGTCGTCCAGATAGAAGATATTGTAGATCTCAGTGTCGTGTGTGTGCACCGGTATGTAGTCTACACCATTTAAAGTGCGGTAGATGGTGTATTTTTCTCCACCATCTGGTGTGTCGTTTACAGCAAGAACTATGTTAATCCGATGATGTATGCTCCATACGCCTATGAGCCGTTTCCACGGGAGCGGGTTTGAGGCTGTCCAGCACGAGCCGGCAAAACTTACTAGGTTCTCGTCAACCGGTGTATCAAAAATCATGTCGCCGGCTGACATGACCAGCTCAGCGTGCTCGCCATCAATATGCGTCACAGCGCCCCACCTTTTGGTTTCGCTATACGAGCTCTCATTTTAATCGCTATTGCCGGCGCATCTCCTCTCACCGCCGCGACCGTGTAGCAATCAAGGTGTCCAGCTCCGACGATCCAGGCAATGTGGTTACAGCGTTTCTCGAAAGTCTTCGCCAAAGCGGCTTTTGACGTTACGTGCGCGAACCGATCAGCGCGTACAGCGGCTTTAGACGAAACGGTTCTGTCGCGTTCTGCACTGATAGCGGCGTTTATATCCGTTAAAGACATGCGCTCGGACAAAACGGCTGCGCGATAATTTATGTAAGCTATCCGATCGGCCACGATCGCCGCTTTGGAGAATACTGGACGTATCACATCTGCCTGTATCAACGCAACCGAATCCAGATACGCAACTCTGTCCGCAGACACCGCCGCTGACGTTCTGATATCTATCGAAGAATCTCCGCGTATCGCGCTCCGCATGAGCGCTGGCAACGACCTGTCACCGGCTATGTATGCTACGGTGCAATAGTCGAGATATGATAGCTGTATTTCCCAGTCTATACCCGCCGCAAAAAGTTTCGGCAGGACTTCCTGAAAGCTGTCCATCCGGTTTTTGATGTTCCTCAGAACATCTACGTTATCCGATGAGATTATGACGCGAGCCGGCCATACCGTTCCCAGCGTCACACCGGTCCGAACACCTGCCAGAAAGTTCAGAACGTCCAGAGTTTCTTTATAACCACCACATCCAACAAGCACGCTTGTGTACGTCTGTAACCTGGATCGATAATTTTCGTCGCTTTCGCCGGTCAGCCTTGGCAGGTTGTAAATTTTCCCCCAGATATTATCAAGATCAGAACCTTTCGCGTACTGGATCTTGTTCATCAGGCCAAAAACCTGTATCGCCATTTGTAAGTAGTCAAACCGGTGCGCCAGAGCGTTATACCACGTGTCTATAACCGGCGGAACAGCGGGCCGAGCACGGACGATACGGGCAACCGTCTGCACCGTCAGAGACCTGTCTACCGGTGGTGATTCTCCAAGATATTCGGACCGGTTGTAAAAGCTGGTATCGTATCTTGACATAACATGCCCTACACGAATGGCGTTCTGGAAGCTATCAGAGTACTATCCGGTAAAATTTTCAGATGTATCACGTCTCGAATGCCCACCACATACTCCACCGCATCCCACTCAGCCGGCGAGACGTCTCCCACAGCGTTCCCGCAGACAGGGCATTCCGATATCGGGTCCACGATGTAAAACGTTTGCCCGCAGCCTCTGCATGTTGTCTGCATACCGCGGATCACTGAGCAATCCCTGTAAATCACTATATCTTCTGGGCGAACACCACGTACATCGAGACAAACCGGTAGCGCGTTTGACGGTGGCATACCGATTTCGCCGTATCGAGATATCTTTTCAGAAAGGCTGTAATCCATCGGCACCCATCCAACGCTGACCAGACCGTCTGGAGCAGTGCCCCACAGGTTTGGTCGACCACTTGTCTTATCAAATTCGTACTCAACAGTACCGTCTTCATATTCACGATACCAGTAGTACATTGTTGGCATCTTCCAAAGGTTTGGCCCGATGCGTGGCATGTTCCGCCCACCCAGAATTTATATCTCTCTCCACTTGATAAAGTTCGTCATAACCGGCTTTTCCCCAAATGTTGTATCCGGTTTGATCTCAAGCTGATGCGCAACGCATTTTGTGATAGTCGCGCCACCAGGTACGTACACGGTGGTGTCAAAAACCAGCGGGTTCGCGGCGGTGTATGTGTCCGCATCTGCCAGAGGCGTTGTCTGACCCTTGTAATACGATATCCCGTTCACCGGATCTTTAATACTGTATCCCGTCAGTCCCTGGATTCCTCTCGCGGCTTCAATCTGGTCCACCGGTATGCCATTATCTCCATGATCACGCAGCGCTACCACGACTCTACCAGATCCCAGCCCCCAGTCCTGTTTGTATGTACCAGGTGTTCCCCATCGCCAGTACGATAGCTGGGAGTACGAACCTCCTGTGATTTCCGCACCGGTGTACACCCAATACGAATAGTACGTTTCTCCCGACGGAGGAACGTTGTTCGGGTAATCCAAGCCGGGATCTTGCTGGTCTATCGTGCTGTACCTCTGCGTGGTCACAACCTGTTTCTGACCACCGTAATATCCAACAATTTGCACCATTGCTGCCATATTCTCACCATCATGTGACTTCCTCCCCGCCCTTAAAAGGGCAGGGCTTCCTGCTTCATAGATCCGGTTATCCGGTATCTCGACAGGCTCTACCCCTCAGTCCGAGGGTGAGTATAACCGTATTTAAGATATCCTCTTCCATCCTGTCTAGAATTTCTTTACCTTCTGTGTCTGCGACCGGACCAAAAACCGGTCTCGGAGGGATTCTTGTAGTACCATGCTCGTTCATGATAACATATTCAGCGATTTCTGGCTTAAAAACCCCTACCTCGAACCCCATCCCATCCGGGTCCATCCGGATCTCTATATTATTTCGGTATGACCATGTGTCCCGTAGGGTCAGCCCATGACCTTTTCGGCGAATGGTAGATGGAGCGTTCGGCGGAGGCACGCCTGAGTCGATCTTCTTCTCGATCGCCTGCTTGAGTGCGTCGGCTGCGTTCAGAAGGGATTGTGAGAAGTCCATGTAAACCTCCCTACAGAATTATCACCTGTGTTCCACCAACCGGCAAAACAGATAGCTGTAGATACATCTGAGTCATGCGCCCCTTAGCTTCACCATAACCCAGTTTTGCGCCAGCAACGAGATTTGCGATGTCCGACCATGTCCAATCAGCTCCTGTTGCTGGATTGGTTGCCCAGTCGCGGGTATACTGTGCATACGAGGATGGTGGTGCTATACCAGATGCATAATACCTCGTTCCACCGATCTTCAGATACGGTACCACAACCGTGTACCCACTACCGGAAGATGTTCTCACCACACCAACCCACTGCACGTTCGTGATCCGCCAGGGACTCCCGGTACCTATATTCGTCAACGAGAACCCTACATGCTTTCCTAAAGGGGATTCGACATATGAATTGTCACCATCATGGTTGGGATACTCGTTTACACAGTTATCCGCAGATGCACCAGACGGATACACTGTCACTCCTTCATTCTCACTAACACCTCGCGGGAGCAGCAGTTCGTTCCCTTCGCAGACCTCGACATAGAACTGAGTAAGCCGGCCATACACTTCTCCGTAACCAAGATTGTATACACCTGCTGCAAGATTTGTTACATCGGACCATGTCCATTCGGTCCCTGTTGCTGGATTTTTTGTGAAATAGTGTGATATCGCGGTGTATGACGTACCTATACTGAATTCTGGTGATAGATACCAATTACCTCCAATATATACACCAAGTCGTGGAGTTATGTTATATGTACCTGATGAAGATCTCATCACGGCAACCAATCGCACATAATGCACCCATCCGATACCAAGCTGCACAGGATCGGACAAACCAAATGCAACATACGAACCTTCTACACCGCGTATATAGGTTGTATCACCATCGTTGGTAGGGTACTCATCTACATACGACCAGAGATCGGCTGGGCAGTTCGGTGTCGACTCGGCCATCCGCAGCACACTTTTGCAGGCGACTGTTGACATTGGAAGGAGTACATGTGTGTACTGCATATCTACGACCTCTGTGCAGTGAACGTGATCAGGAGCAGCTTGATCGATGATACGCTTGTCACATTGAAGTACAGATAATCGCCTGCCGAGAGCGAGACGCTGATCGAACTCGATGCCTTTGTGCTGGACGATATCGAGTACGAAGCGATATCCGTCAGCGTCGGGTGGTTCGCATACGTGGACTTCTTCACGGCCACCGTGATCGATCCCGACGTACCATCCACCGAGATCAGCCTGACCTCGGTCAGCGTGCACTTCCACGGTACCTGAACGGCGCCCTGCATACCTGTTTGGATGACCGCGCCACCGCCGGAGATCAGGAAGTTGATGTAGTTTGTCTGGATTGCGGCTGCAACCGCTGACTCGGAGGGGATGGCCGTGGAGCTGCCTGGGAAGTTCAGCGTTGTGTCGACAGGCACAACGGTGCCAGGACTATGCCGGCTGGTGGTATCATGCCGGCTAAGATTGAGATACTGTGTATGATGGTCTGACGTGGATAGATCGAGAAGGTTTCCGTGTCTTATCTGCGCGCCATCCCCACCGTAGTGATCGTGAGTATTACCGTTCGTGACACCTTTCGACGATGGCGCATACAGCGTGTCTGTATACGTCTTCATCGCAGACTTCAGGTTCGACCACGTTAAACGCTTAGGCCCATACGACGCCGCACTGTCAACAAGAAACAGTTCGTCAGCGTCCACCGGTGGGTTTTTCGAGTTCAGCGCGTGCACCAGGGAAGAAAGGTTTGACAGGTCGTTTATAGCGTCTCTTGCGGCTTTTTCGCTCGGTATTTTTGTATCTTCGGCCTGACCAGAAGGCCTAATAGTGGTCACTATCGCAGATGTGTTTATTTTTGCATCAAAATTTTCTCGAAGAGCGCGCTCGCTCACGACTTTTGTGTCTGACCCGGGAACGCCGATACTGGTTTTCAGGTAAGACAAAGGCATCAGTGTATCCAATTGCGTCCTTGTGGCCTTTTCGCTTGGGATTTTGTCATCCTCCGCCTCCGCGGCGGACCGAATGGTGGTAACTATTGGTAGATCCTGATGCGCAGTAACACCGCCTGCGAACATCCAGATATCGTCCTGAGTTATAGCCAAACATCCGGCTTGGACAAACACCGCTGCGAGGATAACGTGACCATCCGGCGCTTCTGGTGGCAACGGGTTCGTGTACTGTCGCCAGATACCGTTACCAAGCGGGTCCACCACGGAAGACGGTACCCCTGCGGTTACCACCAGCGAGCCGTCGGTGCTTCTTGTGATGAGATCGATACGTGATAAAGTCTGATGAGCGGTTTGTATGGTCACCTGACCAGCGTTTACGGAAATCTGGTTGTTATTGATTTTTATGCGACCGGAATCGATGTTTACATCCATGCTGGCTGGCGCGGTGGGATGAACAAAGTTCCCATCTACGACGCCGTAACCGCGTGTGGCTCTAGATATCGCTTCGATGTGCAGCGCCCAAATACAGTTATTGTGCTCAGGAGACAAATACTCTATATCAGCCATTCTGCTCACCCACAGAGGACCATTCTATACTCGATATGCCCGTCCTCCAGATCAACGCCACCAGTCACAGATTTCGCATACACGGTCACGCTTACTCCTCCCTGGAAGTGGTCCGTAAACGTTATCCTGTCGCCGATCGAAATCTCCTCCTTCGTGAATATGGTGTATTTTATGTCCTGATATCCGGAACCCGCTGGGACCGATGAGATATCGTATACTGGGAATAATATAATTTCTATTTCCTTGCTAACGGCCATTTTTTCAGGTTGGCCGTCTATATGGACAGCCTCAAGAGAAATCTGGCCTTTAACGTCACCAGGCACGATTTCAACATCTGGCAACGCATTTGGAGATATCACAAGGCTGCTAACCACCCTCGCTCCGTCTGAAAGCGCTACAGTTTCTTCGTTATCATCGTCGTCAACAAGTTTCACGGAGCACTCCGTCCCTATCCATCCAATGGCGATCCTGTAAGGGAAAGCCGGTGGCGTTTCGAGTTTAATTTCATCAGTCGAACCAGCGAATAATATAAAGCCGGTCTCTCTATACAGCGTAGCCAGAACCCTCGCCGGTTCAAATTCGTCAAAGTATATCGCCATAACCACAACCACTACCATATCGATTGTAGTCGTGCATCCCAACGCTAAATCTTGGTGCACGGTTCCTGGATGATTGAAAGATCGGTGTCAGCGTTGGTGAGATCGCTCTTCTTCTAAGGTCTTCCGCTTTTTGTCGCCAGTGCTCGATCTTCTGGGAAAGCGCTACTGAAGAGCTAGCCATCGATTTATCAACCGCGTCCGCATACATCGACGCTATTTTGTCGCAAGCGTATGCCGCTGTTAGTAGAACGTTACCTTTACCCTGCTCTAAATACATATACGCAATCTCATCATCCGTGAAATACTTTTGACTGGCATCTTTGCCTATCTCCAGCCGGATAGCAGCTATAGGAACACCCGACAGATCCGGGGGCAATATGTCGCCGGTTTGAGGACCCGCTACGATCTCCCACGACCCATCAGGTGCCTCGCGTATATATGCAATACGTTCACCAGTCATATACACCACCATTACGCAACCTTTCTCCCCCAAGTACCGCCCCACTTACCATAATGCGTGCCTCTTAGGACGAGCCCCGCAAATACCGATCCCGCCTTGGATGGGTTCGCCGCAGCTTGAATCGACGACCCTGTGCACCCTTTATAACCCGCTCCCATATAAATGCTGAGTGTGTCATTATACGTGTGAGTTATACTTTTTTGTGAATTGACATTGAAATAAATTTGTTGCATATTCATTATGTCTCGATATATACCGCCCAACGCAACAAGCAGATCAGTGTTATCGCACGTCATATAATCAGTATATTGCGTGCCCGATGAATTCGATAATACCGTTTTATAATCTTTGATATAATTTGGTTGCACGCCGGAGAAAAATAACAACATATATCCTATGCCTACTGAAACACTCGCCGGCCATGAAGCGTACATAGTCTTCCCGGTACCGGTACTAACACCGGTTGCAAAACCCACATACATATGTATGCTGGTATGATAAGCGCTGCAAATGTACTCTACTGGCTCAGAATCTATTGTAAACGTCGATGGAACAAGGTTGCCCGATGACAGCTTCCCGACAGCCATCGCAACAACAAAATCAGTATCAGATGGGATCGACACATTCGTGCGGGTCCGTGGATTAGCACTCGAAAAATTAGTATATTTATTTAAATAGGAAATCGTCATCGAACCCACCTAAATCTTCGCGGCGAGCCAGTTATACGTTTTTTCAGATGTCACGGTAACGTATATATATGTCGAATCAGCGTAATCAAGAGAAACCGTATCCGCCCCAGAGGCAGTCGGGACAATTGAAACCAGGTTAGGCGTTGTGCCTAACCCGTGTTCTATACTCTGCTGACTACCCGTACCTGTTGAAGATCCCGTTGAGATAGCCCCCTTAAGAATCTCTTTCCAGGTTACCGCCATTTATCCCTCACGATATACTCACGATATAGGATTCGGTGGTTCAGATGACAGTACTGCAGTCTCTAGCGGAGACGATGCTCTCTTTATAGCAGACAGCGATTCGTTACGGACCATATCAAGAACTGTAGATACTTCCGTTATCGTTGCGCCGTGACGGGCAAACACTTCGATAACGTCATTGTATATCATCACTAAACGCTCAGTCTGTTTCGCTTCTTGTCTGTCCTTCCATTGCGAAATCTTCTCCAGTCTCTCAAGAACCTCCGCCATCTGTCGCTGCAAAACCGTCATTGGATCTTCGGGCTCTCTAACAGCGGCCGGATACTCCTTTTTCATCTAGATACCACGCTATAGTTTTAGGATGCGCTTGTACACACATACAGCTTTTGATCGTCACTATCCATCCAGAGCATTCCTACAACAGGAGTGCTCGGCTGGCTAGATGACTGCATCACTACCATATCTTTCGCCTGATGACCGGCAAAGTCCAGATCCGCAGTCAACGGACCCAAAGCGTGCTTGTGGTCATAACGAGATGCAGCCGTGCCGACACCCGCCGATGCTTCACCACCATCTATCGCCGTTGGTGTACTGTCTGACAACGTCGCAACATCGTCCTTGTACGCGATTTCTTTCCATACTACTGCCATATGTCCGCCTCCTTACTCATCAGCCTTTATATATACTCGGCTCCCCTTTAAAATTATTCTGCCTTCACCGGAATCGTCCGATTCTGGAAAATCTTCGACCTTCTCTATGCTTTCGGCTACATCGGGCACTTTGTTAAAGTTCTTGTCGTACTCTTCCTTTGTCATCAACTTCCTGGAGTTTCCGAAAGCAATTGTCATGATCCCACCTACGGAGACCACTCCACTTTAAACCAACCCGCGCCAGCCGTACCGCCCTCCCCTACGGTCAGCACGATATCGAACGCGCTCGTTGGGACTTTCGCTATAGAGACCACGCCGCTGCCAACGTCCTTAGGGAAATTCGCATCGGTTATAAACGCATCAACAGTTGATCCGTCACCGAGCTTCATCGTGCAGCCCTCGAACTTCTCTGTTATGACGTACCTGAGCTTAACGACCTCGGTTTTGGCTGCCAGACCCTCAGCAAACTTCGTTGTTCCAGCCGTCTTAGTCACGCTCTTTTCTGAGCTGTTCGGCGGCAGCGTAACGTTCAGAATCCCGCCCACGGTCAGGTCGCCGGTTACGCTCAGGTCGTCGCCAACAGCGAGATCTCCATTTACTGTTATCTTATCTGCCACCAGATTCGCTATATCCGTGGCCTCCGCGTACAGCTTCTTGAACGCTACACGCCACGGCCAGAAAGTATCAATCGCCATCGTCACACCTCTCTGATGTACGTACCTAAGAGGCTCGGCAGCGCTGTCTCCCATCCAGCCATATCAGACTCCTTTATCACTTCCCCTCGGCTGAACTTCTTTGGTTTTCCGTTCAGCATACCCTTGAACGCATTCAGAACAACGTATTTTTTCATCTCATCGCCTCGCCGCACGACATCATAAATTTGTCATGGGGACGGTTTAAGGACCGCTACCCTCCTCGGACCCAATAGCGTTCGCAAGCATCGCTCCCAGACCCGGAGCGAGAATCTTTGGATCGTAGCACTGGAACGCCTGATGGTACTCCGCATGTGTCCTCAGGTCCGGAACCACCGTGAAAGCCGTGTCAAACCCTCCCAGAGGCTCCGTGAAGGTAAGGTTTACGCCGGCTATGGGCTTCATTACTCCCGGAGTATCCACGTACCCGACCCAGACGTGCCCTCCATAAATCCAGTCAAGCTCTGGCGTATCCGTTGGAGGAGACTTGTTGTACATAGCTCTCCCAACGAGAATATTGTCTATTCCCAAAGCCTGTGCGAGAGCCGCCTCGTTGAGCTCTGTTATATTCCGTATCGTATTTGCACCAGTCTGATACCACTGAATAAGCTGCGGATGGATTCTAAGGGCCTCAAACACCTGCTCGCCCATCACAGCGGTGTTCGGTGTCTTGCCCGTGAGCTTCTTTATTGCAAGCTTCACGTCCTTGAACGTCTGCCTGGGATCGGACTGCGTATAATTATCGAACTTTACGAACTCGCCCTCGCCCGCACCCTTGGTGTCAACGCCATTCCAGTTCGTTCCCCACACGTTAGAACCTCCGGTGTCAGAGCTCTGGAAGTATGCACCCGCGACCACTCTCTCCTTGTGTAGCTGCATGACATCCGTGAGGAAAGCCGTTGTTGCGAACGCCGGATCGATACCAGGATCAGCTATAGCAACTATATCGTCAGTCAGAGGAATCTCGCAGGCGTATCTCTTGCACACGTACTGGATATGTGTGTCGAGGAAGATATCACCCTGCGGCAGGGCTGTACCGTTTCTCCACTCCTGCACATAGTCTGTGAAGAAGGTACCGATGCCCCATCTCGGGACAAGACCGCTGATCTGGTCAACCTTCACGAGCGGGAACCACTTGTCCGCTATGAAATCGCTAGGCTGCTGCCTGTATGCCAGCGACATATCGGCATTTATGCGAGCAACCATGATCTGGTTATAATCAAGACCTTTATAGATGCTGGTCGTAACAGGTCCGTGGTCTTTCACAAACCTCTGTTCGACCGCACTGAGCTGTACGTACTTAGACATTGTAAATCACCACCTTACAGCACCGCCGGACCGTCAAAGAGCTTCACGCTGGCGAGCTGACCTGCGCTCGCGCCGAATACGCATATACCGTATGCGTATACGGACGTCTGATCAACCTTTACACCTTTGCCGTTAACATCCGTGGTCACCAGATCACCAGCCGCGAGACCACCAGTGCCTGCTATCACTCTGGCAACGCCTCTTATCTGAACCCTCGCGGTGTTTGAAATTCCAGTAGGGGAGGGAGAGTTCTTCAGAACTCCTATGGCAAGGTCTGTAGCGGCATCAAGAGCACTGACCTCGCCGTCACCGGTCACCTTTACAAAACAGTCTCTCAGAGACGAAATGTCCTCACCAGGAACGAATGTTAGAACGTCCGTTGGGAAATTCACGACCTCATAAGCGTTTGATTTCACCATTTCAATCACCTCCTCACCGGCAGCGAGCCATGCCTGAGAGACGCAT
>Ga0209409_1002717_pt1 | contig 12690 bp, 12 predicted proteins | sample AD_JPNMR1_MetaG_FD_184424 | JGI IMG/M metagenome (GOLD analysis project Ga0209409, IMG submission 184424) | Active sludge microbial communities of municipal wastewater-treating anaerobic digesters from Japan - AD_JPNMR1_MetaG (SPAdes) (version 2) | ecosystem: Engineered > Bioreactor > Anaerobic...
TTCTTCCCTTAAGACCTCAATCACTATTTTTGCTTTTTCTTCCGGTGTAAAATTTCTTCTCTTTTCCATAGTTCCATACTAACTTATTTTGGCCGTTTTGTCTGTCTTAATTTCTGGTATCATTATAGATTCTCATTTTTAAGCCAAACTAAGAAATTATTTACTGTTCCTTCATTGGATGCAAATTGATATGCCCCATAAGATTTTCCTCCAGGATCACCTTTCGTATTTGCAATAATTCCTGGATCTCCTTTTGATTCATACTTAGCTGATAAGACACCTAAATTATCAGTGTGGTTAATTATTTTATTTTCTTTTATTCCTACCTCCGGCCGTTTCCACCCTTCTGCTGTCTTCCGCTCCAACATGTAATATGTATCCGGATCCAGTTTTCCGGTTACCGGTAGGCCGGTATCTTTTTGAAACTGTTTGAGGCTTTCAATCATTTTCGGATCAGGTTTTCCGTCAAGCGGTTTATCGAGTTTATACCCTAACATCTCCAGCGAAACTTCAACTTGGGCATACTGGTAGTTACCCCCTGTTTTTCTGATATTAATTTGCTTAACTCTCTCATCTCGTTCCGCCAACCTTTTTCTAGCTTCCGGGGTCAGTTCCTCAGGCGACAGTGGCTTGACTGGCTCTCGCTTGGGAGCAGCCGGCTTTTCGAGCTCTTGTCTCTGTATCACCTTTTTCCCGATGGTTTCGATCTCTTCTCGCTTCAGCTTAGTTGCAGCTACCAGAGCTAAAGCTTTCATGGTATCCTGATCAAACTCGCCGGTTGGTTTCAGTCCGACAGCTGTCTGAAACTCGGTCAATGCTTTCTTGGTATTCTGGCCGTTGATCCCGTCGACTCCTTTGTAGCCATACTCCCCTAGGTCATAACCGGCCATGACTAAAGCCGCCTGGCCTCTGGCTACGTTTTGGTCAACGTTTCTGCAAAATGTACCGCATTTTACAAACCGATCTCGTTGGTTGAGATTTTCTTGAATTGGATCGATTGTTCGTTCGTTACGCAAAAGGTTTAAAGTTGGTGTAAGATTGGGGTATTTAGCCATACACTCAAGACCCATTTCAGCTTTAATCTCATTATGTATCTTACTGTCACCCATGGGATTTCTTGCAAGGTGATCATACTGATTTTCAAAGTTATTCCCTTTATTTGGCGATTCACGTTTTGGACTTTTCTCAATTGTAAAACTATTCACTACCAAAAGCCTCCTTTAGCTTCATCACTCCGTGGTCCAAACTTGATTTGCTATTTTCAATTTTCTGTAATTAATTGGCTATTAGTGAAACTGTTTCCTGCTTTTTAGGTAACAAGTTGATTAGAATTGAGTAACCAATTTATTTTTAGCGTTCTTTTTTTGTATGCTTTTTCTCTGTTGGCCCACTGTTTCAGCGGGCGGGTTAAAGAACTGCTTAAGCCTTTAAGATAGTAGCGCAGTTCTTTTTAGAAGAATTGTACAGGTTGGCGATTCATTTTAGTCAATTCTTCAATTCAAGGAAGTGAGCGCCCAAAAAGTGACCAAAAAGGCGCCGGAACCAGCATGGTTAATGAGTAGGTAAGTTGATTCGAAGAAGGGGCTACTCATTTTAGAAGAATTGTAATGAACAGATTAGATTTTTGTGGTTCATTACAATTCTTCACTTCTGAAAGTGATGCCGAGGTTTCCTAGGGTCTTCGCCCTCCTGGCCTTTCGACTGTCAATAAGGTCCAGGCTTCCGACGGCGATGTCAATGAAACATCCTGTTTCAATTCCCCGCAACGCCAACCTCCTTGGTTGGCTAAAACTTCAATTCATCTTGTATTTGAATTTTTAAACTTTAAGAGAGAATAAGAGCGGCAACACTCCATCCAAGGAACTACAACATCACAAATTCAAGCTGTGTCCCTCATGTATTATTCGCCAACAGGGAGGTTGGCGCGCGCTATTAAAATAGGATGTTTTTCTAGCGTCGGCATTCAAAAACAACCCAGAAGCCGTCGTAATGGATTAGACGGCAATTTAATATAAATACTACCACCGCAGGCCAAGGAAGGCCGGAGCAGTTGGAGGGGTTTGGGGACGCTTCTTCGTCCCCAACGGTGGGAGCTTGGAGGGTGCGCGTATTACGCGAGACCGGACAACCCTCAAAGTTCTAAAGTTTACTACAAAAATATATTTCCGTTTAACTATAGCAGCGGTCTGAGGAGATTTCTTCCCCTAAAATAAAAGTTTGAAAGGTGCGCTTTATTACACGAGACAGACAATCATAAAGAAGCTTCGAAGAATAAAATGGGAGCGTGAGGGTTATACCCTCAAATAATATATCCTCTTTCCCTCATACTCAAATACCCCTCATGCCCAATGATTAAGTGATCCAACAGGGAAATCCCCATCAGTCTTCCTGCTTCTTGGATTCTTTTGGTGACATTGATATCTCCGCTGCTGGGTTCGACTTCACCGCTTGGGTGGTTGTGGAAGGCGATGATTGCGCTGGCGTTGTTCATCAAGGCGGCTTTGAAGATCTCCCGGGGTTCGATGTGGAGATTGTCCAGGGAACCGATGGTAATGATATGGAGTCCGGCGAGTTTACATTTGGTGTTAAGAGAGATGATGCCAAACCTTTCATCGGGTGATGAGCTTAGGTCGGTTAAGGTTTCAATTGCTTTGTAACAGGCCAACGGGCAGGTGATTTTACAGTCTTCGATCATGTATCGCCTCCGGCTGGCGCGGATTTGTTTGAGGGTGTAGAGGTTGATGGATAACACTTCTATTCACTCCCTATTTTGTCCCCTTTTCGGGGATATTTATGTAATTTTGTCCCCATATCGGAGACATTACCCTATATTATATCCCCATTTTGGGGACATGTCAAGGATTTATTTGAATATAATATTTTCTTGTGATAAGATTAACTTTGGGTGGTGACATTCTTGTCAGATATTCGGGCAAATCTCGAGAAATTTGGTCCAAGGTTAAGAGAGCTTCGTGAAGAAGCAAACTTAACTGTTGAACAATTAGCAGAAAAACTCGGGGTTGTTAAACAAACCATTAGTAAATATGAAAACAATCAACGTGAACCAAAGTATGAATATTTACTTAAATTAGCGGAAATATTTAATGTTTCTGTTGATTATTTGTTGGGTAGGATTGATGAGAGGAAGCCTTGAAAAAGATTCTTGCCCATTAAAATAATTAATTGTGATAAACCTTATATTACTGCAAAGTATATCTTCTCACTATTCAATCAAGCCATTTTAAATGACGCTGCAGTTCTATAATCAATTCATGCACTCTGGTTGCAGGAACTGATTGTGATGGCGTTTTTCCGGCATGTTCATTCATTATTCTTTGAGCCCAACGAATTGCTGAATCTAAATCGCCATATTTCGATAATATATCAAATATGTCCGAACGATTTTTTCTATACCCATCAAACCCTTTTTTCCTGAAGTGTTCATCTAACTTGCGAATATACTCTTCCCGCCGGATATCGGATTGCAAATATTCAAAATGAAGCAAAAACCAATACTCGATACATTGATTGGACCAGGCAACATTAAAACGAACATCTCCTTTCCTTGAAAGCCTTTCCGCTTCATATTGAGTTGTATCAAACCGGTCCTCAGGAAAATCATCTTTATCATAGACTAACCATACTTGAGTAACCTGCCCACGCAGTTCATCAATATATTGCTTTGCTCGTTCAAGCAAAAACAAAGTGTTGGTAGACTCACCGCGAATATCAATTTCAATCTGTTTTACCGCAACTCGGTGTGCGTATTGAGCATTGATAAGCTTTTTAATCCCCTTAAAATAATTTGGTTCCGTCTTCCGTCCTTCGCAGACTATTAAATAATACTCTAAAGGTTCAATATGATTAATTCGCCGTTCTTTCCTCCCCAAAGCATTGACTCTCTTTAATTCGCTATGTTTCGGAGGCTTTTTGCTCATAGTTCTTCCTCCCAGTTAAGGCACCGCCGTAAATATGGATCAGCACCATATCTTCCCTCCAAATATTGCTTGTCAAAAGTAGCATCTTTTCTGATACTCTTACCATCCTCATCTTTAATTTCGACTAAAGAATATAGTTTCGAACTCTGGTTCTTATCCTTTGCAACAAACCAGATTTCATCACGGCGAAACACCTCTTTTTTCATTGTAGTTAAATCATGAGAGGTGAAGATAAGCTGAGCCTTGTTAGGATTTGACTTTGGATTACTAAAAAGCTCAATAATATACCGGATGAGTTTGGGATGGAGTTTAGCATCCATCTCATCAATTATCATAACCCCTCCCCTTTGAAGCGCCTCAATAATCAAGGGAAGAAAACTAAACAACTTCCTAGTCCCGCTGGATTCCTCGCCAAGATCCAATTCATATTCTTGATCTTCAACAACATGCTTTGTAAATATTCTTATTTTGTCCTTTCCTTCTAATTCTTCTACACGATAATCAAAAATATCAATATCCATCTCTTGAAGCATTTTTAACATAATATTACGCCCATTATCACTTTCGGGTAAGAAAACCCGCAGATCCATAAAAGGATTATCATAGTTAATCATATTACAATTATCAAACCATTGGACTACTTCATTAATGACCTCAATCTCTTTTAAAATTTTTACATATGACAAGAACGGTATAGTTTCGGAAACTCCGGTTACATCTATTGATTTAAGCTGCTGTCCGACCTCAATGGAACCCATATTCGAGTCCCTGACAAAAAGTTTACTGGCTTTTTTTCCATTTATTCTTTGTTTAAAAAGACTTTCGTAAACAATTACATTTTTCTTTAGCTTAAGAGTATATTTGTATTCGGCCCCTTTGATTCGAAAAAACACTTCAAACTCACTTGGCTCCTCGATCGATTTTCTGATAAATTTAAAAGGTACTGCCTTTATCGAATTTTTCCTCTTAGCTTTTTCTTCATCTTTTAACATATAAATTGGATGCATCACCGCATTCACTAAAAAAGCAAAAGCTTCTAAAACCGTACTTTTACCTCCTCCATTCGGGCCATAGATGACCGCCAATGGTAAAAACTTTTGACCATCTAAGTCCATTAACAGAGACTCTTCATGTTCGGAAATAGAAGTAGCCTGCATATCCAAAGTAGCTTCATTATAAAAGCTTTTAAAGTTTTTAAAATTAAATTGGCATAACACTTCAATCACCTCTGTTTGAAAAAACCTCAATTTATTTATATTATATTCTCCATTTTTAAAATTTATCCTTTATTTTTGAGATTTTTTCTCACAATATAAAGCAAATCTTTATCTAAAAAACATTCTCGTATATATAAATATCTCTCATGTTGAACTGGTGTTATTCATCCGGACTGCTTTGAAGATCTTTTCATACATGCTTTTCTCTCCTGCCCACTGTTCCGGCGGGCGTGTTAAAGAACTGCTTAAGCCTTTAAGAGGTTCATTTTAGTCAATTCTTCAATTCAAGGAAGTGAGCGCCCAAAAAGGAACTAAAAAGGCGTCGGAACCAGCATGGTTAATGAGTAGGTAAGTTGATTCGAAGAAGGGGCTACTCATTTTAGAAGAATTGTAATGAACAGATTAGATTTTTGTGGTTCATTACAATTCTTCACTTCTGAAAGTGATACCGAGGTTTCCTAGAGTCTTCTTCGCCCTCCTGGCCTTGCGACTGCCAATAGGGTCCAGGCTTCCGACGGCGATGTCAATAAAACATCCTGTTTCAATTCCCCGCAACGCCAACCTCCTTGGTTGGCTAATGCTTTAACCAGCTATTGTTTGATTTTCAACTTACGAAGAGCTTATAAGTGAAGTAGAATGTGGTCAATTCTAAAACATCAAAAAATTTTAGAGAGGATAATAAGTCTAAGAGGCTAACTACTGGAAAAAGTTATGTGGAACAAGCAATTGAAAGCAAACAGACAACACTAATCATAATCACTTTCGCAGTTTTTTTCATAATAACCCTCCAAAAGCCTCTTTCCTCTTTAAACATTCATTACACTAATTATAATTTCTACTACTTTATCGTTTTTAATTTGATAACTTAATGTATAGCCGCCAAATCCTTCCCCACCATAGCAGTAAGTAATTTCTTCCACTCTTCCTTTATCATCATAAGTGATGAATCCATAATTCTCATACTTACCGCCGACATTATACAGTTCTTTTTCATTTTCCTTAATTTCATTTTTCTTATTATAAGGAAATTTGTTTAAGACCTGCTCAACATGGAAACCAACTTCGGTATTCCGTGGCCCTTTATAATGCGGCTTATTAATCTCAATAAGACTAATTGTGTATTTATCATCATCGAGTGGTTCAAGACGGATGTATCCGAATTGATAATAGTAATAGAGGACATCAGCACCAAAAGCACCTTCATACACTGACTTTATCCTTCTTGGTCTTCCTAAAATCTTTACAGCCTCATTCTTATCCATATCCAACTTGACACCTAAAACTTTGGTGTCTTCAGGTGTAAATATTTTCTGGTTACCTAATGTTTCAGTACCAAGCAACAGTTGAAAGACCAAACTCAAGAATAAAAATACTACAAATGTTTTTATAACACTTTTAGCCATTTAAACACCCCCATTTAACATATTATTTATATCTCATTTTTTAATTCCAATACTCCCATCGGATCAATAATATCTTTTCTTCTCTGATAATTTCTATCAGGAACATTTTTATAAGATTTATTATTTCTGTCAGTAAGACTTCCGTTAGCAGTACCATCATACACTTCTAAATGAAGCATTGAACTCCTCCTTTTAGTATTATTTCTAATAACTATACCAATTACCTCTCCCTTAGATATTTTTTGACCTTCTTTGACATCAACCCTTATTTCACAATATCTAGCAATACTTCCATCTGAATTTCTAATCCATACCGCATCAGTTCCAGCATAAAATCCTTTTTCAATTTTTATTACCTCTCCATCTGTCATCGCTAATACTTCTGTTCCAGGTTTAACTACTAAATCAATTCCAGCATGTTTTCGCCCATTATCACGATTAGCTCCAAAATTCCTCCCCCCATCATTAGGATTCCTTAATATCTCACCTTCCACCGGAAATATCCAACTGTCCTTTCTCTGATTCCAAAATTCCCTGCTAATATCTTTTTTATGTTCAAATACTGCTTTATTAATTTTAGCCCCCTTCAAATACTCCCCCGTAATCCTGTCTCTGGTCGTCTGGTCCAACTCACCTGTTACTGGTAGACCAAATGTCTCCTGGAATTGTCTGATTGCTCCTTTGGTAGTATTGCCAATCTTGCCATCGACTCCGGCTTTACCGATATCAAATCCCATTTCTTTTAATTTATGTTGCATATCTTTGTTGGGATCGGCAATTGAAGCTTCTTTTTCTCTTGCTTTTCTGAGATTATCATTATAGATTACTTTATCATTTGATCTTGGCTTCTCCAGGCCTGGCCGTACCCACCCCGTTGCAACTTTCCGTTCCAACATGTAATATGTATCCGGATCCAGTTTTCCGGTTACCGGCAGGCCGGCGTCTTTTTGAAACTGTGGCTTTCAATCATTTTCGGATCAGGTTTTCCGTCAAGCGGTTTATCGAGTTTATACCCTAACATCTCCAGCGAAACTTCAACTTGGGCATACTGGTAGTTACCCCCTGTTTTTCTGATATTAATTTGCTTAACTCTCTCATCTCGTTCCGCCAACCTTTTTCTAGCTTCCGGGGTCAGTTCCTCAGGCGACAGTGGCTTGACTGGCTCTCGCTTGGGAGCAGCCGGCTTTTCGAGCTCTTGTCTCTGTATCACCTTTTTCCCGATGGTTTCGATCTCTTCTCGCTTCAGCTTAGTTGCAGCTACCAGAGCTAAAGCTTTCATGGTATCCTGATCAAACTCGCCGGTTGGTTTCAGTCCGACAGCTGTCTGAAACTCGGTCAATGCTTTCTTGGTATTCTGGCCGTTGATCCCGTCGACTCCTTTGTAGCCATACTCCCCTAGGTCATAACCGGCCATGACTAAAGCCGCCTGGCCTCTGGCTACGTTTTGGTCAACGTTTCTGCAAAATGTACCGCATTTTACAAACCGATCTCGTTGGTTGAGATTTTCTTGAATTGGATCGATTGTTCGTTCGTTACGCAAAAGGTTTAAAGTTGGTGTAAGATTGGGGTATTTAGCCATACACTCAAGACCCATTTCAGCTTTAATCTCATTATGTATCTTACTGTCACCCATGGGATTTCTTGCAAGGTGATCATACTGATTTTCAAAGTTATTCCCTTTATTTGGCGATTCACGTTTTGGACTTTTCTCAATTGTAAAACTATTCATTACAAAGAGCCCCCTATTTATTGAATTTTGAATGCTAATATTTGGAAAATAGTTAATAACCTTTATTTCTTCCGACTTTAATGACCCAAAATTCTTCAATTCAATTTTCTGTCAATTAATTAGCTATTAACGGAACCATTTCCTGCTAATCTTTACATTCTTTCCATCTTTAGGTACAATAAATAATGACCACTACTCTTTTCCAAGGGGGATTCCGCTAATGAAAAAGTTACGGCTGTTATTCTGTCTGTTAGCTGTTGTTTGTATGATTGCTTCTTCAAGTACGTTCTCGGCTATGCCAAAAGGGAAAATTCCAATTGAAATCTTTTCTTCAAGAGAAACTCCTAATCAACTTGAACAGGATTTAATTAGGAGACTAGAAAAAACACTTGAAAAATCATCTAAATTTAGAATTACAAACAAAAATGAAAATCGCATTGTTTTAACAATATTACTTAATGAATATATTCCAAGTGTTGTCTCAACAGATGTATGGGCTAGCTCAACACCTATTAAAACTTTTTCATTTATTTGGCTAGCAAAACCATCTAAAACTCATGGATATGTTCTATGGCATGATTCTAATAGATTTCAAACATTAGACCACCTTGTAAACTATATTTTACAACAAGCAGATACCATGGTATTAGAAATAAAAACTTATTATCCCGATATCTTTAGCTAACAGAATATAGATTTATGTTAATTAGATTCATTTTTTACATTAGTATCTGTGGAATTCAACTTACTAGCTATATTTTGTACTGATAATTGTTTTTTGTTATCATAACTATAATTTCCTTCAGATGCATTAGGAGTAGTATTATTTAGTTTTCTTCCAATTGTTGTTGGAGAACCACTTTCTACATTCTTTCTCTTTTGTTCATCTCCAACTCCCTTCACCCCAAGCCCAAAACCTTGCAATGTTTGAGGAGCTCTTGCCATCGCCATTATACTTCCCATCGCAGTTGAAGCATTAAAGGTTGAATTAATAACTTGATACCAGAGGATGATACCATCAAATATGAACTAATCCAAAATAATATTTTGTCGGAATCTAATATTAATCTTTCATTAGACTTAGTAGCAACAAAATATCGTTCAAGAAAAGCATTTTTAAGGGATTTTACCTCTTTACATATGATTGTACTCACCAAAGGATGCAATTGTAATTGCAGGTATTGTCAAGTTTCCAGTTCACCACAAACCAGTAATGATATTAATATGTCTCAAAAAACTGCAAAAAAAGTTGTTGAGATGATTTTCTGTTCTCCTTCACCATATATAAAAATTGAATTCCAAGGAGGAGAACCATTATTAAATTGGAAAATCTTAAAGTTTATTGTTGATTATGCTAAAATGCTAAATAAAATATATCATAAACAACTGGAGTTTGTTTTATGTTCAAACCTTACAAAAATTGATGATAGTATTATAGAATACATCAAAGAGAATAATATTGAAATTTCAACCTCTCTAGATGGGCCTAAAGATATTCATGATTATAATCGTCCATGCCGCAATGGTCAAAGTTCATATGATTTATTTATTGAAAACTTAAATAGAATAAAAAAGGCTATTGGTAATGACGCTTGTTCACCATTAGTAACAATAACAAGGGACAGCTTAACTAGATTAAGAGAAATTATTGATGAATATATAAAATTAGGGTTTAATGGTATTTTTCTTAGACCAGTTAATCCGTATGGTAATGCAAGAACTGAATGGAACATTTTGTCATGTGATACGGATTCTTTTTTGAAATATTATAAAGATACTCTTTCTTATATAATTAAGCTAAATCTAGAAGGGATCTATTTTGTTGAGTACTATACAATGCTTTTACTTTCTCGAATATTAACACCTTTTTCAACAGGATTTGTTGATCTTCAATCACCCTCTGGTATAGGTATAAGTGGAGTTGTCTACGATTATAATGGAGATGTATTCCCTTCAGATGAAGCAAGAATGCTTGCAAGAACAGGAGACTATTTTTTTAAATTAGGTAATGTTTATAAAAACAGTTATACAGAAATTTTCTATGGAGAGAAACTTAAAGAATTAATAAAAACAACTATTATAGAAGGTACTCCAGGTTGTTCAATATGCGTTTATCAAGCATATTGCGGAACTGACCCCGTGCGAAATTATGTTGAATCTGGACAGATTATTGGTCATCATCCATTTAGTGATTTTTGTAAAAGGAATAGAGGAATTTTTGATTATTTATTTGAACTTATCGGTTCTAACAATCAAGAAGTAATGGATGTTTTTTGGAGTTGGATAACTCGAAGAGACTTTAACGAGGTAAGTTTATGAAATATTATCAGTCAATTCCACTTAATACAAAAACTAATTACATTGGTATAGCCACAAGAAATACTAAAATATCACATAAAAAGAAGTACATCTTATTATCTGATGAAGTAAAATTAAGTTTCAAAAAATTTCTAGCTGTTTTAACAACAAAAACAAACATAAATTATAGTACTATCCAAAATGTTATTTGTGGACTTCCGGCAACTTGGTTAGATTCTATTAATGAAGGAGATATTATTAGTATCGAACCTAATGGAACTATCAAAGTTTTATGGGAATATAATTCTAATCATAATGCAATAATGGTAACAAATAGATGTAATTCTAATTGCATTATGTGCCCACAACCGTCATGCGATGATCCAGCTGATTTACATATCAATAATATAAAGATACTTGAATTGATCTGTAACAAAAATATTAAGAATATTGGATTAACTGGTGGAGAACCAACAATTTATCTTGATAGATGTATAGAAATAATTAAAAAGTGTAAAAAACGCTTTCCAGAAGCAAGTATCTCTATCTTAACCAACGGACGTTTATTGAGTATTAATAATATTGAAAAACTCTTTTCAGTTAAACATATGAATATAATTTTTTGCATTCCGATACATGCCGATAATTCTTTAGTTCATGATTTTATTACTAATTGTCCGGGAAGCTTTTCGGATACAATAAATTCGATCCAAAACTTAGCACTATTCAAACAAAAGATTGAATTAAGAATTGTTATTACTAAGTTAAATTATCAACGGTTAAGGAATATTTCTGAATTTATCTATAGAAATTTTCCGTTTTGTGTGTATGTAACCTTTATGGGAATGGAAGTCTGCGGATTAGCGGATTTTAACAAGAATGATGTTTGGATAGATCCTTATGAATATATAGACAAACTTTGTGAAGCAGTTAAACATTTGCATCAAAGGAATATGAACGTCTCAATATAGAATATCCCACTTTGCCTATTACCAAAAAAGTTTTGGAGATTTGCTGCTGATTCAATTTCTGACTGGAAAAAAGGTTATATAAGTACTTGTGATAAATGCAAAGTTAAAACAATTTGTCCTGGATTATTTATGACATCTCAAGCACAAAGCAAATATATTCAGCCAATATTGGATGATTCATTATTGGAAAGGTCGTAACCTTGTTTTAGAATAGGACTTTGACCTTAATCCAATTTGCTAAATATCAAAAATAACTGAAATAATAAATCAGCGAGGTCTATTTTATTGATATATATGTTCAGATCAGTTTTTTAAAAACAAGACCCTCATCCCCCTCATTCAAACCTATCCCCCACTAACTCCGCAATCCCCTTACAAAACTCTTCCCATTGCTTCGGAAAGCTGTTACTGCCTGATTTTTCAACAACCCGGCCATCTGCTAACGTAAGCTTAACCGACCATTGTGTCCCGTCCAGGACGGTATGATCATAATAATCATCAAGCCAAAATTCAAAGTCACATTTTCTTAGGATGTCAATCAACTGCTGCCACTCTTTAGGTCTCAATTCCCGTTTAAACTCAGTAAAATTACCATCCCTGTTTGGACCACCTCGATAGCTTAGTTTTTTAGTCGGCCAATCGGCTGTAACAATATAACTTTCACATAAAAAACCACCGACTTCAGCTTGAAAGGAGACAATATCATCATAAATTCCCTTACCCATGTTAACTTCTTTCCCATCTGTTTTGATATTCGTTGCAATACAAAGTATGAAAACCAATATCCCAACCGCCAGCAATAACTTCTTCGGTTTTAGAAACTTAACCTGGCAATCCATATCAGACCCACGCTTGGGACAAACCAACTTTCTCCTAACGCTCATAATTACCAATCCCTCCTCCCAATAATCGGCAAGTATCAGGAAAAATTTACAACTACTAATCTATAACTAACTTAAAAACCAAATCTATTTCCTCGAATATCATCAATTATTAAAAATTTAGCCTATAATGCCCCCACTTGTCAAGACAATTTTTTAGCTTTTCTAAGTTAGGTTCTCCTTTCTTTATTTTTGTATAATTATAACATTTATGCATTCTGTTGGAGGATGTCAAGGGCGAGCGTAAGCGAGT
>Ga0209409_1002719_pt1 | contig 12673 bp, 13 predicted proteins | sample AD_JPNMR1_MetaG_FD_184424 | JGI IMG/M metagenome (GOLD analysis project Ga0209409, IMG submission 184424) | Active sludge microbial communities of municipal wastewater-treating anaerobic digesters from Japan - AD_JPNMR1_MetaG (SPAdes) (version 2) | ecosystem: Engineered > Bioreactor > Anaerobic...
TGGGGATAAAACAGTATGGCTAATTTCTGGGAAGATGACATCAATATTTTATTTTCTGATTTTGCCGTGACAGCGACGCACGGTAAATCATCTTTTGATGTCATCTTCTTTTTTGAATCTGGACGCACGATGGATATAGACATTTCACCCGGCCTCGAAGCATATAGATTTGTGGCAGAAGTGAAGGCATCAGACGCATCCTCTCTGAATAGAGGAGACACAATATCGATTAATTCAACAAATTATTGCATTAAAGAAAAACTCAGTACAGATATTGGAACCGTAAAGTTATATCTTGCAGAAGTGGGGGCATGATGGAGATGTCAATTGCAATATCCATAGTAGGTGTGGCAATTCCAACAGCAGCTGTGATTATATCAGTGATTAAAATGCGTGGCAAAGACAATAATGGTTTTATGTTGAAAAAAGAACACGATAAAGTATGTGCAATAATTCAGCAAAATATAAGCGAGAAATTTAATACAATCTCAAGTGATTTGGATGAGATTAAAAACGATATAAGATGGCTAATAAATAAAAAAATAGATGGGCAGAATAAATGAGAACAGAAGATAAAAATAAGGTTTTTAGAGAATTAGACGATGATAAACTTCTTGCCCTTGTCATATATGGTGAGGCAAGGGGTGAATCTTATGGGGGAAAGATGGGGGTTGCATCTGTAATTTTGAACAGGCTTAAAAAGGGCGGCTGGTTTGGAAAGACTATAAAGGACGTGATTCTAAAACCGTTTCAGTTCTCGTGTTTCAACGACAATGACCCTAATAGATTAAAACTTCTTGCCATCGCACAAAACTGGGATAGCTTCTTTCAAAAAGATAAGGCACTACGTGAATGCTATGAGATTGCAAGCAAATTTCTCGATCCAAACGATATTACAATGCTGAAAGACAATGTTAGCGGGGCTACGCACTATAAAACGAAAAATTGCAAGGCATACTGGGCGGACAAAATGCAGCTTGTTGCCGTGATCGGCAAACATGAATTCTACTCCGAGGAGGAATAATGTTCAATCAATCCTTAAAAGACCTCTTTACAAGTAAAACTAATTGGACGGCTATAACCATGATTGTTGTGGCTATAGTGGGCTATATTGCAAAAGAATACACGCTCTCAAATGCTCTAACACAGGCTTTAACCGGGCTTGGAATGTTGTTTATTAGAGACGCTATAGCGAAGGTATAAAATGAGCATAATCAGTGACATATTAGCAGGTGGTGCATCAGGGCTTTTATCATCTGTTGGACAATTTGCCAAAGACATAAGGCAGGCAATAACAGGTGAAATAAGCCCAGAGAAAAAGGCAGAGCTTGAACAGAGAGCACTCGAGATAGAATTTCTACTCACAAAGGCACAAACAGATATCAATCTTGAGGAGGCAAAAAATCCTAATTTTTTTGTCTCGGGCTGGCGTCCATTTGTTGGCTGGATATGTGGCTTTTCTCTTGGCTGGCAATTTATAGGCAGCCCAATTTTCGAGTGGATCGTTAAATTGACGGGTAAAAACATCACAGCTCCTGTTCTTGATACGGGCAGTCTTATTACAGTGCTTTTTGCTTTGCTTGGTCTTGGCGGGATGCGGACATATGAAAAATTTAAAGGTGTTGAGGGAAATAGAGTCTGATGTCATCAAATAAAATAGCAGACATTGAAAGAGAAATTATAAATGTCGTTGAAGGCACAAAAATTTTTTCTACTGTGGCTTCTCTTGCTTTGGCTCCTGCACCTACGGCCTTCAAATATCCGTGTGCGTATGTTGTCTTCGACAGCGATGAGAATGTGAGCGATTATCCGCGCCCCATCTATAGTATGGTTTTCAGCGTGCTTATTATGTTTAATTTGCTTACTTCAGATTCAAACACAATATATGACGCACTTGAGGCGGTAGAACAGGCAATAAACGGCAAGCAGTTGGGATTGTCCGATATAGAACCTTTCAAGTGCATAAAAAGAGAGTTAAATGGATACTATGATGGCATAATTGCATATACAGTATCATTCAGGACACGTCATTATCTTGACGTGCCAACATAAAAAAGGAGGCTAATATGGCAAGAAAGGCAGAAGAAAAAAAGGCTATAGAGGTAATGGAAGACAAATTCAACACTGGTGAGACAAAATACTTTGACCAGTATGGGAATCCCATTGAACCACCCCAGAAAAAAGAAAATAACGAAAATAAGGAGGTAGAAGATGCCACTAATTGAAGCAAGAACACAGATAGCAGCAAAAAAAGAAACCGTCGAAGGGACAGCCGAAACACTATCTGCATCTGACGCCTTTCTCGCTGCAAATGTAAAATTTACTCCGAATTTTGCTATGGGTGAGAGAAAAAACGTATCGAGCTCGCTATCGCCCTGGGCAAGCATTCCAGGTGTTCGTTCCGCAAAGTTGGAATTTGATGTAGAGCTGAAAGGCTCTGGGACAGCAGGGACAGCACCAGCGCTTGGGAATTTGCTTAAGGCATGTGGATTGGGCGAAACCGTAGAATCAGGAAAATCAGTCACCTATGCTCCTGCCTCATCAAGTATCAGTTCTCTAACCCTCGCTGCATACCAGGATGGGATAATAAAGAAAATCTGGGGAGCTCGGGGCAATGTGAGTTTAAAGCTTGAAAACGGTGCTCCAGGCTGGCTTCATTTTGAGTTCACAGGTGCTGATTTCTCCGTAACAGATGGCACAATGCTCTCGGGTGTGACATACGAATCGACAAAGCCACCGGCATTTCTTTCCGCCACATTCACAATTGATAGTTATGCGGCACTCATCGGCATGCTCGAAATCAACATGAACAACGAAATTAATCTCAGGAAAGATGCGAATTCAGATAGCGGATATAAAAGCGCAGTCATCACAGGGAGAAAACCCACGATGACAATGGATCCAGAACATGTTACAGTCGCAACGTATGATTTCTTCGGAAAATTGAGAAGCGGCAACGAGGGATCACTATCCCTTGTCCTCGGCTCAACAGCTGGCAACATCTGCACCATCACGGCTCCAAAGGTGCAGTATACCGGCATCTCTGACGACGTCCGTGATGGTATCCGTGTCTTAGGTATCACCTGCCAGCTCAACCGTTCCAGTGGCGATGACGAGATTAAAATTGTGTTCACATAAAAGGTGGTGTTGATGAAAACATATAAAATCGGTGGCATAACATATCAACAAAGGCCTCTTGTTATCGGGCAGGTTAAGCAACTCCTCACAGTGCTTGAGGGTTTGACAATACCATCGGATATAGATATGATGGGATTGGTTGCCACTCTTGGTGACCGCCTGCCCGATGCACTTGCTGTAATCCTTACTCCCGATGGCATGTCACCAAAAGATAAAGACCTCAAAAAACTTTCAGAAGAGCTTGCCTTCTCCCTCGAGATTGAGCAGGCGATGGAGGTTGTTGAGGATTTTTTCGTATTGAACCCGATTTCCTCTCTCTTCGGGAGACTGAATCAGGCCATAGAAAAGATACAGGCTCAATTTCTGATGTCATCGACGACATTGTCTGCCTCCTCGCAGGAGGAGACATCACAAAAAGAGATGCAATCGAGTGGAGATATACCTTCCAAGAGTGTGAGCGATATATCAAATACAGGACAAGGGAAGTGATTTTCCGTGAGGCGGTGCTGGCGTTTCTGGGCATAAAGGAAAGACAGGAGAAAAAGGAGAAGAAATGCAGGCATCCAGTGGTATGCTCCATGTGCAGAAAAAATTGCAGTGAGAGGATTGTATAATGGCAGATAATAAAGTTCAGCTTGTCATAGAAGCAATAAATAAGGCAGATACAGCATTTCAAAGATTAAAAAGCCAATTCAGGGATGCTGCAAGGGATGTGGACAACTTCAAACTCAAACTTGGAGATATAAAAGGTCACCTTAATACTCTTGTAGCCGGTTTTTCATTATATAAGATGGTGTCTACTCTCAGGTCATCCATTGATGAGGCAGAGAAAATGCAAAATGCCTTTCGTGGTCTTGCTGCTGTTGCCAGATTTGCAGGAGAGGAAATTGGGGCATCAATCAATGCAGCTTCAAAACTTGCAGAAGATGGCTTAATAGATGTAAGAGAGGCGGCGCAGGCACTTCAAAATCTTTTAAGCAGAGGCTTTTCTCTCAAAGAGTCCATACAGATTATCGAAAGATTAAAGGATGCGGCAGCATTCAACAGACAGGCTCATCTTACAATGGGTGAAGCAGTAGCATCTGCAACAGAAGGTTTAAAAAATGAAAATTCAATCCTCGTAGACAATGCAGGGGTGACAAAAAATGTATCTATTATGTGGAAAGAATATGCAGCATCCATAGGTAAAGGTGTTGGTGAGCTTACACAGGCAGAAAAGAGGCAGGCTGAATTAACAGGTATTATGAGGGAGACAGAAGGGCAGATAGGTAATGCAAAGCTCGCCACAGAAGGGCTTACTGGAGCAAAGGCAAAATTAAACGTGGAGGTAATAAAATTAAAAACTTCTATTGGTGAGACTCTCGTCCCTGCTTTTTTAACACTTACAGAGGTAATTAATTTTTGTTTTGATAATGTTAAAAAATTTTTTGGTGGTATTGAAATTTTATCTGTAAGGTTAGCGAAGTTTATGCAGAATGCAGGCCTTTATGCCAGAGGCATATGGCCATCCTTAAAAGGTGATAAGGAAGCACTAAAAGCATTAAGAGCGGAAGCAGAGCAAAATGACAAAGCATTTGATGAATATATCGAGAGTATTGTCAAAAAGTGGGAAAAGAAAGAATTTACACCACCTAATATAGGAAAAGATACAGGTAGAAGAAGAAAAGATATTGTTCTGCCTGAAGATATAAAGAAAACTGAAGAAGAGTGGAAAAAAACACTCCGAGACTTGCAAACCGATGTTGCAAAATTAAATCTTGGTTTTGATGAATTCGATAAAAGAGTAGAAGATATAAAAAATAAGGCAGTAGATCTTAAAGAAAAATTTCAAAAGATGCCCGGCGCCCTGAAAGAGATAAATGAGTGGCAAAAAAAGATGACAGCACAAATAGAATGGGAAAGACAATGGAAAGAATACGAAGATGGCCTTAAAAAGCGTGAAGATGCTGAAAAAAGATATGCAACACTTATGGATGAGTTACAAACATCCACTGCCAATGAAATGGAAAACCGCATACAAAAAAGTGTTCAGGCAGAAACAAAACTCACTAAAGAATTAGGTGAGGTCTGGTTTGAGGGTGTAATTTCATATGAGGAATATCAAAGACGTTTAAAAGAAATAGAGGAAAAAGGCAATCGAGAACGGGCAAAGATAAGAGAAGAATTTGAATTACAGGCGCTTGAAGCAGAATCAAGAAAACGACTTGCACTCCTTGACCTTGCTGAAAGAGAAATGACCATGTCAAAGGAGTCAATAGCCCGTGGTAGATTATTAGAATATGAAAAACTTCTCACATACTATGAAAAAATAAGACAGAATGCCATTGAGGCTGGCGACATCACAGCCCGCATCCAGGCAGAGGATAAAATAGCAGAGATAAATACAAAGCTCAATGAGCTCAATATGACCATGAAAGAACTCACAGGAAGTTTCACCGAAGGCTGGGCAAGAGGGCTTACTGAATATCTATATAATCTAAAAACAACATTCCAACTTGCAAGAGACATGGCTGTTGATACCGCCCAGGCCATGCAGCAGGCTTTCAGCGACTTTTTCTTTGATGTCTTTGAGGGAAAATTAAAAAGCCTTTCTGATTATCTGAATAGCTTTACAAAAAGTGTAATGCGGTCTTTTTCAAATATCTTGGCTCAACAAATGATGACTGGGATTCAAGGTTTTTTTATGGGCAGCCCTACTAAAGTAGGGGCATTAGGACATCATCTCGGTGGCATGGCATATGAGCCGACGTTTTACCGAATAATCCCCAGATTTCATGGAGGGATTGGCCCTGATGAGGTACTCTCAATAATCAGAAAAGACGAGGCAGTATTCACGCCAGGACAGATGAAAGCCCTGGGCAGTGCAATCAAGTCCCCCAACATCAAGATAGAGATCCACAATAATAGCGGAACCCCCATTACAGCAAGACAGCAGGATGTAAAAGTCAATCCATCAGAGATAATAGTCCCTATTGTTGTTGATGCAATCCAGAGGAATGTAAGGGGCTTGCGAGATATGCTTGGAGGTAAATAGTTGGATTCATTCAACAGTGCATATACAAACAATCCTGGCTTCCCTATCAAAGAAGAGTATTATAAGCCAACCATACGGTCTGAATCTGAGGGCAACTACATCCATGTGCGAGCAAGATCATCGAGGGGACGCCATAAGTGGGAATTAAAATGGGATTATATAGACGATTCAGATTATCAATCTATAAAAGATTTTTTCGATAAAAATCAAGGTATTGCCTTCTACTGGACTAATCCTGTAGACAACCAGACATATACCGTTGTTTTTGCAGACAACAATTTAAATGCAGAGGCTGTTTCTCCTGGATATTGGAATCTATCTATCAAACTTGAGGAGGTATAATGCCCCTTATCTTATCTTCAGACATACTTAGAGAAAAAAATAAACTTGAAGATGGTGGAGTTTTCATTGTCCTGCTTGACCTTGATGTTCCAGGGCTTGATGACCACATCAGAGTCACAAGTGACAATGTTTCTACTACCTGGAATGGAAACGAATATGTCCCGTTTCCATTCGAGATTGACGAAATAACAGATAATTCCAAAGGAGAAATTCCACAGGTTCAACTCCGCATATCTAATGTCACCAGAGCCATAGAGGCATATATTCAGGAGTATGACAACTACTGCAAAGAAAATGGATACAGTCCTATAACTGTAACAATAAGTGTAGTTCACAGTGAGCATCTCAATGAAACAGAACCCATTGTAGAACACGCTTTCGAGCTGAAACAACCTTCTACAAGTTCTATGTGGGCTACATTTACTCTGGGTGCTGTGAATCTGTTTACCAGAAGATTCCCTATCTACAGAATGCAGAAAAATCGCTGTAGATACAAGACATTCAAAGGAACTCTTTGTGGATATTCTGGCTCGGAGACTTCGTGTGACAGAACACTGGCAAGATGCAGAGAGCTTGGCAATTCAGCAAGATTTGGAGGATTTCCTGGACTTGGGAGGACACCACTGTATGTATGATTTGAGTTATTTTGTTGGATGTCCTTTCAGAGACGGTGGTAGGGGGACTGAGATAGACCCTGTCACAAAGAAACCCTATTTTGACTGTTATGGTTTGTTTAGGGCGGTATTCAAACATATCTATGGAATTGATCTGCCAGATGTAATTGTCTCTTGTTTCAATATTTTGGAAATCAACAGGCTTTATCATACAAAGAAAAGCCAATGGCAGAAAATAGATACTCCAACAGAGCCTTGTGCTGTGGCTATGAAATCAAATCCTGCACATCCCAGGTTGATAAGCCATTTTGGAGTGTATATTGGCAGAGGAAGGTTTATTCATACTCTTGAGAAGACAGGCAGTATTATCTCAAGTGTTTCAGACAAGTATTACTCACGGTGTATAGAGGGATTTTACAAATATGAAGGATAAGATAGTTGTAACCTGTATACGAAATCCCTTTAAACCTATCGAATCACAGGACACAAAATATATAGACTGTCTCCAACCAGTCTCTCTGCAGGAAATCATCAGAAATTACTATCCAGCTCCATTAGATACAGCTTTTGATGTGGCTGTGTCTGTAAATGGAAGATTACTTCCTGAAAATACAATCATATCTGATTATGAAATCAACCCAGGAGACTTTGTAGCATTCTGTGCAGTCCCTAAAGGTGGTGGGGGTGGTGGAGGAAAAGATATAGCAAGGTCTGTGGCTATGCTTGCCCTTGTTGTAGTCACAGCTTTTGTTTTGCCTCCATTAATAGGGGCACCTCTACTTTTAATGGGTGCTCAAATAGGCACTATGGTTGCTGGGAGCTTGTTAATTAATGCTTTACTTCCTCCATCAACCCCAGACATTGAAGGTTTTGACACTGGCGATTATTCAAATTCTCCAACATACAGTTGGGAGCCAATGTCAAACCTCTATCAAGAAAATATTGCTTTGCCAGTCTTATACGGCACCCACAGAGTTACCCCACCGTGCATCGGACGGTATGTCTCAACTGATGGGGACAAGCAGTATCTCAACTTGCTGTATGCTATTGCTGGTCATTATATAGATTCTATTGATGATATAGAAATAAATGATACTCCGATAGATTATTATTCTGATATTGAAGTAGAAAAAAGATACGGAGAGATAAACCAGACTGCTATTCCATTTTTCCAGGACACATTTTCAGACCAGGCTATCAATACACCTCTAACTACAAGCTACACTACAAAGCAGACCCTCGGAAACTCTGTAAGTTCAATTGGCATTGGAATATCTCTTCCGCAGGGACTTTTCTATGCAAACAACTCTGGGGGGTTGGACCAGCAATCGGTAGCATTTCAGATTCAGTATAGGAGAGTAGGCTATCTAACATGGCAAGATTATGGAGAGGTAACGATTACAGAGGCAACTAATTCTGCTGTAAGAAGGTATTATCTCATATCAGGTTTGACCCCAGATCAGTATGAAGTTCGAATAAAGCTCTCATCTGCACTTCCTACTGGTTCAAGATACAGAAATTTAACATATTGGGAATATATGCAGGAGATTGTAGCAGATGATTTCACATATCCAGGGATAGCATTGCTTGGATTAAAAGTCCTTGCTACAGACCAATTATCGGGCTCAACTCCAAGAGTAACCTGCATTGCAAAAAGAAACTATGTATCAGTCTGGACAGGCTCAAGCTACGAAGGCAAACCAGCCACAAACCCAGCATGGGTCTGTTATGACATACTCCACAATGAAGATTGCGGTGACATTCCTTACTCAAGAATAATTTATGAAAAATTTGCAGAATGGGCATCATTCTGCACAGAAAAAGGATATACCTGCAATATCTATTTTGATAGTGCAATGAACTTAAGAAAAGCTCTTGATACTGTTTCACAGCTTGGAAGGGGAACTGTAATTCAAATTGGTAACAAATTCTCTGTTGTATATGATTCTGAAGATTTGCCAGTACAGAGATTCATGTTCACAATGGGTAATATTATCCAAGACTCTTTTCAGGAAACATGGTTGTCAACTGATGAAAGAGCAAATGTTATTGAAGTCACATATTATGATGAGGAATTAAATTACTCGAAGCAAACAATTACTCTTGAACAGGCTGGATTAAATACTGATGTTGAACTAAAGCCAACACAGATTGACCTGCTTGGTTGTACTTCAAGGGATATGGCAGTAAAACATGCAAAATATCTGATGAACTGCAACCGTTACCTGACAAATACAGTTTCCTTTAATGCTGATGTTGATGCTATAGCCTGCCTGCCAGGAGATGTAATAGAGGTTGCACATGATGTTCCTCAATGGGGTTACTCTGGCAGGATTGTAAGTGCTACCAGTGGTTCAGTTACTCTCGATAGAGAAGTCACACTTTATCCTGGTGAAACATATGTTGTAACAATACAGCACTACGATACAGACGACAGAGAGACAAGGTATGTTTCTTCTGTAGGACAGCAGACTACAACAGATACGCTTTCGATAACACAAAACTGGACTAAAACTCCGTCGAAATATGCTTTGTACTCCTTTGGAAAAGTAAATCAAGCAACAAAGCTGTTTAGGGTTTTGAATATCTCAAGAGCTTCGGATATGCAGAGAAAAATCACAGCTCTTGAGTACTGGCCTGATGTCTACGATGATTCTGTTGAACTGCCATATTTTACTAATATCTCTGATTTAGACCCTGTTATTGGACTTTCAGCAACAGAAAACCTGAAGTTCGGGGCAGATGGAACAGTCAAAAACATCGTAAGCCTAACATGGCGTGGAACTGCCATCAAGTGGTATGTATATATATCAGGCACATCCAATACAGGTCCTTGGACTCTATTAGGCATTGCTTATAATCCCTTTTATGAGGTAGAAAATCTAATTCCTGATAAGACTTATTATTTTACAGTAAACAATAAACCAAATCCATATAAATACGCTCCTGTTTCTGTTAGATATACAGGGCGAGCATATTCACCAACAGCGCCATCTGGATTATCAGTTACGTTGAGTGGGCACTTCATTGTGCTTAGTTGGCCAGCTAATCCTGATGTGATGACTGCAGGATATAATATCTATCTCAATAACGAATTACTTGCCTACAATTATACGTCTAATAAATATATCTATAAGGCTATTCTTACAGTAGGCACACATAATTTTAAAGTAACTGCTTTAAATAGCAATCTTGAGGAAAGTGGCTATTCAGAAACTGTTTCTGTATATATTTCTGCTCCAGCAACACCATCACCGTCACAATCAATATCTGGTGAAATAGTTACTATTTCTTGGTCTAATTGCCAGACATCACTGCCCATTGCCTATTATACTGTCAACGGTGTCAATATTGGTAATGTCTTGAGACATCAAGTAAGAATTTCATGGACTGGAACAGAAACATTCTATGTCAAAGCCTTTGACATAGCAGGAAATGAAAGCGGGACTGGAAGTGTTGATGTTACTATAACAGCAGTTCCTACACCTACAGGTTTAACTGCAACAGGTGGTGTTCATCAAATAACACTAACTGCTACTGTAACAATACCTGAAGGTGGGGTGCTTGAGGTGTGGTCTGCAACAGTCAATAATCGTGTAAATGCTGTTAAGTTAGCAGATGCCACAAGCACAACATTTGTCCATACAGGATTATCTCTTATTGACACAAGATACTACTGGGTCAGGGTAAGAGATAAATACGGCACAACTGGAAGTTGGTATCCATCATCTGCTACAAATGGTGTTGAAGGGCAAACATCTCAAAATCCTTCAGATTATCTGGCCATTTTGGAAGGCAATATTTCTGAAGACCAGCTCACACAAGAATTAAATACCAGAATTAATTTAATAGATATTACTGATTTTGTTTATGAAGAAGGCGTTTATCAAGAAGTATTTGGTGGTATCAAAGACAGCGTGAATGGCTTGCTGAGTATGCAAGCTGTTCAAGCTGGTGAAATAGATGATTTAGTGACTCTCGCACAGAATAATCTTAATGCTATCCAAACCGTTCAAGCCGAAATTGCTTCTCTTACCACATCGCCCTGGGATGACAACACGGCATATGCTTTGGGTAATTATGTTACGCATGATGGCAAAGTCTGGAGGTGTATCAAGGCATATTCACCACCACCTGCTTATGAACCTGGAGAGTCTGGTAGTGAAGAATATTGGGAAGAATCAGAATCAATAATAACACTACTTACTGATGTTGAAGACAGAGTTGATACACTTGAAGGTGAAATTATTACAAAAGTCTCCCAAACTGATTTCAATGCTTTATCTAACACAGTTTCAACACATACATCACAAATTACACAATTAAGTAATGAAATAGATTTAAGAGTAACTAAAACAGAGTTTCAAGCTTTTGAAGCCCTATTTGTTCCTGATTTTGATGAAAATTCCTATTACGATGTAAACGATTGGGTAAAATATGAAGGAGTATCTTATATTTGTATACAAGATATTGATTTTACTCCTGCTCCTACACCAGGAGTTACTCCAGGATGGGATGGATACTGGGAAGAAAAGGCTTTTTCCGAAACATTTTCAGCATACATGAGTGATTTGGAGCTTGGCCTTGCTACGATTGAGCTATATTCAGGGGCTATTACTGGACCAATCACTTTCTTATTTGACGATGCACATAGAGTATATGAAAATGGCGTATATGTTGAAACAGCAGCAGATGTAGAAGGTTTAGATGTTAGAGTGACGCAGGCTGGTATAGAAATAGATGGAGTTAATTCAACATTAACACTCTATGCCAATTATATTGATGGTCTTGAAGATAGGGTATCTCAAGCAGAGATAGACATAGATGGGCTTAATGCAGAAATAGTATTAAAAGCATCACAAGCTGATTTAGATGGTCTTGAAGATAGAGTATCAGATGCAGAAATTGTAATTGATGCAGGTCAGGCAGGCACATGGGCAAGTATATCCTCTAAACTTGCTACGGCTACTTATGATTCTGACCAGAAGGATGCTAATGGTTATTTAAGGGCAGCAGCCCTTGAGAATAGATTTCTTGTTTACGATACGCAGAATGCTCCAGATTGGAACTCGAGCACAACATATTATCCAGGCACGATTGTCAAATCTGGTAGTTCCTACTATCGTTGTATCAAACAAAGCACAAATAACCAGCCTCCAAACGCTACATATTGGACAGTTATTACAGCAGGGCTTGTTTCCCAATGGACATTGAAATTAAATGCCAATGGCAGGGTTGCAGGTATCGGAGCAATGCTTGATAGCTCTGCTGGTTCAGAAATAGTCATGCTTGCTGATAAATTCAAGATAATGAGACCTGATGAGACAGGAACACCTGTCCAGATATTTACAGCAGGGACAATTAATGGAGTTAATTCTGTTGGCATCAGTGGGGATTTGATTATAGACGGCTCAATACTTGCAAGAAATATAGGAACAAATGAAGTTATTGCAAATACAGCAAATATTAAAGATAGTATTATTACTGGTGCTAAAATCCAAGACGCAGCTATCACAAATGCAAAGATAGCAAGTCTTGATGCAAG